>R12__coassemble_1094_pt1 | contig 9776 bp, 5 predicted proteins | sample R12__metabat2_high_PE_039 | metagenome-assembled genome bin R12 | reverse complement strand
CAGCTCGCCTACCTCACGCTTGTTGAGCACGAAGCAATGGTCGTATCCGTTGCCGAAGCGTAGCTGCTCGTTGTCAGCGTCGATATCCTGACCGATAGGCTTCTCCTTGCGGAAGTCAAACGGTGTGCCCTCAACCTTCAGGATCTCACCTGTAGGGATGCTGGTGTCGTCGGTAGGGAGATAGAAATCGGCATTTACCTCACAGAGCTGGTCATAGATATCAGGTGTCGGATTGCCGATGCCCTGTATAGAGAAGAACGCGTGATGAGTGAGGTTGATGATTGTCTTCTTGTTTGTTGTGGCAAGATAGTTTATCTCCAGCTCGTTTTCATCATTCCAGATATACTCCACTGTGATGCTTACCTCACCTGTGAAGCCCTCCTCGCCATAAGGAGAAATGCGCTTCAGCACGAGTGTCTGCTCGTTCATCTGTATAGCGTCCCATACGCGTGCATGGTATCCTGTCGGTCCACCATGTAGTGCGTTAGGTCCGTTGTTTATAGCGAGTTGATAGTCTTTGCCTTTTAGTGTGAACTGTCCCTTGCAGATGCGGTTGCCGAAGCGTCCGATGAGTGTTGACAGGAACGGCTCAGGAGAGTTGATGACGTCCTTTATGTTGTCATGTCCCTGAATGACGTTGCCGAGGCTACCGTTGCGGTCAGGCACCATGAGGCTGACGATGGCTCCGCCGTAGTTTGTCACTGCACATTCATATCCGTTAGCGTTACGGAGAATGAAGAGTTGTGTCTTCTTGCCGTTAATATCGGCAACGAAGTCTTTGGGATTCAATCCGCAAATGTTGTTTTCCATATTGTTTGGTTTATTGTTTGTTAGTTCTTTTTTATGAGTTTCTTGATGATGAGGAATACGAGAGCAATTATCACGAGGATAATGATGGCATACTTGATATAATCGCCATAGATGCTTATCTGCTCTTTTAGCTGATCCTTTGGCACGATGGTGTATAGCCACCATCCGAGAGCTGCGAGGATGATGTTCCATGCTCCGGCACCGATGGTGGTATAGAGCAGGAATTTCCAGTAGTTCATCCGTGCGAGCCCAGCAGGTATGGAAATGAGATGGCGTATGCCTGGCACGAGACGTCCTGTGATAGTTGCCACCATACCGTGCTCATCGAAATATCGCTCAGACTTCTCAACCTTCTCTTGGTTGAGCAGACAGAGATGTCCGATATGAGAGTTTGCGAATCGGTAGATGATTGGGCGTCCGAGCCAGTATCCTGCTGCGTAGTTTATTGTAGCTCCGCAGTCAGCGCCGAGAGTTGCCAAGAACCATACTATGATGATGCTGAGGTCTCCGTCGGCTGCACGGTATGCTGCCGGTGGCACGACAAACTCTGATGGCACCGGTATGACGGTGCTCTCGAGTAGCATCAGCACGTATGATAGTCCGTAGACGACAGTCTCCGGGACGGTCATTATCCAATCGAATATGTTATTCAGCCATTCCATTTATAATAATGTGGTATCGCAAGCTTCCTTATTCAATTACTCCTTATACAATTACTCCTTATTCAATTACTCCTTATTCCTTAATCCACATTTACTTCTTGTCTTTCAGACCAACGGTGGAATTGAATACAAGATGGTCGGCAGTAGAGTCAGTATCGACGTTGAAGTAACCTATGCGGTTGAACTGCAGATAAGAGAGGTGAGGCAGGGTTGCTGCATAAGCCTCTATGACAGCGTTGGTGTTGATGCTGAGAGAGTTGGGGTTGATGAATGGACGCATGGCATCAATGCCACGCACTCCGTGCTCCTTCTCATACTGCTTGATAGCATCGCGGGGATTCTCGCATGTCCACAGACACTCATAGTTGCGCACCTCAGCCGGTAGGCAATGTTCGCAGCTCACCCAGTGTATGGTGCCTTTCACCTTGCGGTTGGCGCCCTCTGTGCCTGCCTTTGAGTCAGGGTCGTAGGTGCAATGTATCTCTGTGACGTAGCCGTCGGCATCTTCTGTGAAACTCTTGCAGTCGAGGATGTACGCTCCCTTGAGACGCGTCTCCTTTCCCGGGTACATACGGAAGAACTTCTTGTCTGCCTCTTTCTTGAAGTCGTCACGCTCGATGTATATCTCTCGAGAGAATGTGATGGTGTGTGTGTTGCCCTCCATGATGACGTTGCCGTCGGCATCTTTCAGCTCAGGATTATTGACAACCTCAAGTTCTTCGGTCTGTCCTTCCGGGTAGTTATCGATGATGACCTTCACAGGGTCGAGAACACAAGAGACGCGTGTGGCACGAGTGTTGAGATCGTTACGTGCGGCAGCCTCCATGAGCTTGATGTCGTTGAGTGCATCAAATGTGGTGTATCCGATAGAGTCGATGAACTTCAGAATAGACTCTGGCGAGTATCCGCGACGTCGTATACCACATATAGTCGGCATGCGAGGGTCGTCCCATCCGTTGCATACGCCCTCTTTTGTGAGTATGAGGAGGTTACGCTTCGACATTAGCGTGTAGTTGAGGTTCAACTTATTGAACTCAAACTGTCGTGGTCGGTTGTCCTCGATGTCATCGCCATGAGGGTGGCCTTCAACAACTTTGCCTGTCTCCTTTGCCCACAGCTTTATCCATGTCACGAAGAGATCGTATAGCTCATGGTGAGGCACGAACTCAAGCGTGCAGATAGAGTGTGTGACACCCTCGAGATAGTCAGACTGTCCGTGTGTGAAGTCATACATCGGATAGGCATTCCATTTGTTGCCTGTACGCCAATGCTCCATGTTCAGCACACGGTACATGAATGGGTCGCGGAAGTGCATGTTCGGTGATGCCATATCAATCTTCGCACGAAGCACCATCTTTCCAGGCTCCATACGTCCGGAGTTCATCTCATTGAATAACGCGAGCGACTCCTCTGCCGGACGGTCACGGAATGGTGAGTTAGTGCCCGGTGTCGTCGGTGCGCCCTTCTGCTCAGCGATGGTCTCAGCCGACTGCTCATCGACATACGCGCGTCCGGTCTTTATGCACCATACGGCGAAGTCCCAGAGGTCCTGGAAGTAGTCAGAGGCATATACTATCTTGCCCCATTTGAATCCGAGCCACTCGATATCTCTCTTGATGGCGTTGACGTATTCGATGTCCTCTTTCTGCGGGTTGGTATCGTCCATACGGAGGTTGCAGACGCCTCCGAACTTCTCAGCTACCCCGAAGTCCATGGCAATGGCTTTGGCGTGTCCGATGTGCAGGTATCCGTTAGGCTCTGGTGGGAATCGTGTCTGCAGACGTCCGCAGTTCTTGCCTTCGGCGAGGTCTTTCTTTACGGCTTGTTCGATGAAGTTCAAGCTTTCTTTCTTCTCCTCAACGGGAGCGGTATTCTCTTTTGCCATAATGCTTGTCGTTTTGATGTTTTTTGCAGGGCCGGAGATACAATCTCCGGGATATAAAGACGGGATGCTTTTTACAGGCCGGAGATACAATCTCCGAGATATAAAGACGGGATGGATTTTTACAGGCCGGAGATACAATCTCCGGGATATAAACGGGAGAAATGGTTAATGAGTGGGGGGACAGTTATTTCTTGAGCCACTTATCGAGCCAGGAGAAGAATGTGCGCTGCCAGAGGACACCGTTCTGTGGCTTTAGCACCCAGTGGTTCTCATCAGGGAATATCAGCAGCTCGGCAGGGATGCCACGTAGGCGTGCCGCATTGAAGGCACCGAATCCCTGGTTGGCATTGATGCGGTAGTCCATCTCGCCGTGTATGCAGAGAATAGGAGTGTCCCATTGGTCAACGAACTTATGAGGAGAGTTCTCGTATGTCTTGCGTGCACGAGCCGTCTGGTCTTTGTTCCAATAAGCGTCGTCATACTCCCAGTTGGAGAACCATGCCTCTTCGGTGTCGGTGTACATCGACTCAAGGTTGAATGCTCCGTCATGTGCAATAAACGCCTTGAAGCGCTTGTCGTGATGTCCAGCGAGATAGTAAACGCTGAAACCTCCGAACGATGCGCCCACACATCCCAATCTGTCTTTATCCACGTAAGGCAAAGTGCATGCATCGTCGATGGCAGAGAGATAGTCCTTCATGCACTGTCCTGTCCAGTCGCCTGATATCTCCTCGCACCATTCGCTGCCGAATCCCGGTAGTCCACGACGGTTAGGCGCTATGATGACATATCCGTTGGCGGCCATAATCTGGAAGTTCCAGCGATACGACCAGAACTGGCTCACCGGACTCTGTGGTCCGCCCTCGCAGAAGAGCAAGGTAGGGTATTTCTTGTTAGGGTCGAAGTTCGGCGGGAGTATAACCCATGAGAGGAGATCCTTGTTGTCGGTTGTCTTCGACCATCTCTCCTCGACCTTTCCGAACTGCAGCTGCTTGTAGAAGTCGCTGTTCTCGTTAGTCAGCTGGCAGATGTCTGTGCCCTTCTTTCCTGGTGTGACGATATACAGCTCATTAGCCTGCGAGATGCTGTGACGCTCCATGATGAGTGCTGTGGCAGCCTTCTTGTTGGCAGACGGCATAAGCTTCAGCGATCCGAAGTCCATCTTGTCGTCTGTGAGCAGACGTACCTCTCCCTTGAGGTTTGTAGAGTATAGGTTTACGCAAGCGTGCCATACCCCAATATAATATAAGGTACGCGAGTCGGAGGCCCAGCAGAAGTCATCGACATTGCTGTCGAAGCTCTCTGTAACGTATGTTTTCTTGCCACCCTGTGGATTTTTCTTTGTGCCACCGAGTGTATAAACGCAGAGGCGGTTGCGGTCAGACTCATATCCGTCGCGCTTCATTGACAGCCATGCCACATACTCACCGTCGGGAGAGAACTGCGGGTTGGTGTCGTAGCCCATATTCTCGTCGGCATAGCGGCTGGAGTTTATCTCCTGCGTCTGCATGGTCTTGGTATGGTCGTTGTCCGGCTGCACGAAGTCAGCAGACTTGCAGAGGTTCTTCGTTGTGGCTGCTGCGATATCGTACAGGAAGATGTCAGTATCAGTAGATACGGCATAGTCTCGTCCCACCTTCTTACGGCAGGTATATGCAATCTGCTTAGAGTCAGGGCTCCATGCCAACTGCTCCACGCCACCGAAAGGTGCTCCCGGACATTCGTAGGGCTCACCCTCAATGATATCCTTGCCGGCATTGATGGCTGTTGCGATGCCACCGTCGGCCGTCACATCAGCAACGAATGGATGGCATATGGTCTCCACGTAGTGATCCCAGTGGCGGTAGTTGAGGTCAGTAATGACACGTCCTGTAGCCTTCGGAAGATCGGCATGCTTTGGCTGTATGATATCGGTGTATGGCAGCGACTTCACGAGTATCACCTTCTTTCCGTCAGGTGAAAACTTATAGTCCTCGATGTCGATATCATCGTGTGTGAGCTGTCGGCGGTCAGAACCGTCAGGGAGCATCGACCACAGCTGCGACGTACCGCTCTCACTTGAGAGATAAGCAATGCGTCGTCCGCCATCAATCCATGCCGGTGCCGACTCACTCTTTGCAGATGTCGTGAGGAGCTTCTGTCCCGAGCCATCGGCGTTGATGATATACAGCACCTGATGGCTGCGGTTCTCCTTCACGGAGTAGTATCCCACCTGATATACCACACGCTTGCCGTCAGGCGATGGCGTGTAGGCTGAGATGCGTCCCATTGCCCATAGCGCCTCGGGTGTCATGACGTTGGTATTAAGAGTCTTGGCGTCTGTCTTGCCTATGAATGGTGCTTTCTCTGCAGCACTTACTGTCGTTGTTGCCATTGTTAAAACAAGGCCTAACCAAGCCTTCCCAAAGGGAAGGATGTTGATGTGTCTTGCGATATTTGTTATTTTTGTGAACATAAAGCCTAACCAAGCCTTCCCAAAGGAGGCCTAACCAAACCTTCCCAAAGGAGGCCTAACCAAGCCTTCCCAAAGGAGGCCTAACCAAGCCTTCCCAAAGGGAAGGATGTTTATATGTATTGTAAATAAAAAACGTAATCAATAAGAACTCAAGCCGTAATTAATAAGAACTCAAGCCGTAATTAATAAGAACTCAAGCCGTAATCAATAAGAACTCAAATCGTAAATAGTAATTAGTAAATAGTCAAATAGTAAATCCCACTATCTTCCTAATCGTTTGTTACGTAGTTCCTGACGCTGTCTCTCAAGCTCAGCCTGCTGCTCCTGCATCTTCTGCAGACGTGCTGCCATGCCAGTCATCTTCTGAGGGTTGGCCTCGTTTTCCTTGTATTTCTTCTCAAGGCTTGCCAGCAGACGGTCGTCATCGGTTGTCTTGCGTAGGAAGAACATGATGGCTGCCGAGCAGAAGAGCGAGATGAAGTAGTAGAAGTTCAGACCGGCAGAATAATCGTTGAATATGAAGAAGAACATCAGCGGCATGAGGAACATCATCCACTGCATCATCTTCATTGACTGCTGCTGCTCCGGTGTACCCATCATCTGGTCTTTCTGCTGCTGCATTGTGAACCAGGTGTATATGAGGTTGGCAGCGACGAAGAGTATATTTGTCAGCGAGAGGTGGTCGCCGATGAGCCACAGGTTGTTGTTCCACTCGATGATAGGATCGTAGGTAGAGAGGTCGTCAATCCATAGGAACGACTGTCCTCGCAGGGCTATGGCATTAGGCACGAAGTTGAACATCGCGAGCCAGATAGGCATCTGTATGAGCATCGGCAGACATCCCGACATCATATTCACGCCATACTTGCTCTGCAGCATCATCATCTCCTGCTGCTTCTTCATCTGGTCTTCCGGCTTGTTGAGGTGCTTTGTCTTCTCATTGAGGATAGGACGCAGCACGCGCATCTTTGCCGATGAGAGGTAGCTCTTCTTCACCATAGGGTATGTGACGACCTTCAGAATGAGCGTGATGAGTATGAGCACGATGCCCATTGGTATGCTCATGGCGGCGAGCCAGTTGAAGATATACATTGTGAACCAGCGGTTGATGAATCGGAATATCCACCATCCAAGGTAAACGAGCTGTGTGAGCTCGAGGTCCTTTCCGAATGTTGACTGCTCTTCGGCATCCTGGAGCACCGAGAAGTCGTTAGGGCCATAGTAGAACTCAAACTCCGATGCCTTCTGTCCCGAAGGGTCGAATGCTGTCTTCAGACGAGCGGTATAGTCCTTCAGGTAACCAGAGCCTTTCTTCTGTGGCACGCTGCTGACGAGAGCATTCTCAGCGTATCCGTCCTTGCTGATCATCACGGCCGAGAAGAACTGATTCTTGAACGCCACCCAGTCGGTAGCCTCCTCTATCGGCTCGTCCACCTTCTCAGATGTCTCGTTGAGATAGTCTGTGTCGCCGTCGCTCTCATGCCATGTCAGCGTAGAGTATCGGTTCTCGAACATGAATCCTCGCTCCTGCTGCTTGCAGTGGTCGGTCCATTCGATGTCCATTGTCTTGCATGATGGTGAGAACATCCCCGCCATGCCTGTTGCCCGCATCTGAGCATGCAGCATATAGTCTGTGCCAAGCTGGTAGCTGATGCTGATCTGCTTGCCAGGAGCTGCCACGGCCGTGAATGTCACGGTGCTGTCAGTCTTCTGCGACGGTGTGAAATAGAGGTCGGCAGTATTGATATTCTGCTCCTTTGCCTCGAGCATGAACTTCAGCTGCTGGTCCTTGCCCTGGAAGAGCGTGACATCCTTGTTGCCCTCACGGTCTTTGTAGTTCTTTACGACAGCCTTGCTGACGACGCCACCCTTCGACGAGAGCGTCAGCTCCACCTTGTCGTTCTTCAGCACGATATCCTGAGCCGTGCCCTTGAGGGCGCCATAGAACGGTGCGGCAGAATCTGTGGCGGCAGCTTCCTGAGCCTTCTTCTGAGCCTGTATGTCTGCCAGCTTCTTCTGCGTCTCCGCAGCCTTTTTCTTTACCTGTGCGATAGAGTCCTGACGCTGTGCCTCTGCCAGCTGCTCTGCCGAAGGCTGGTTGTACCATCCGTAGCCAACGAGCAAGAGTGCAATCAGGACAAATCCTGTTACTGTGTTTTTATCCATAAATAATCTTTTTGTTTTATTCCATGCGTTATGGGCTCAGATGGTCTTTTCTCTGGTGTTTATGTACTTGTTGACCGAATGCGGTAAGAATAAAATATCAATAAATAAAAATAGATAAAAATATAACTCAGAACCTCTTTTTTCACTATTAATATTTAACCAAAACGACAAGCGTACAACAAGCATATAAGCCACCTTTCTTTATAGAAACAGGCCATGTCTCGCCCAATTAAGTTGCAAAAATACAACATTTTTATAATATAACAAAAAAAATGGGCAAATAAATATGTTTTTTTAAATATTATGACTAACTTTGCACCCGAAAACGGTGCCTACAGGTATCTTAGCACCCCCAAACGACACATTATTATAACATTAAAAACTCCTATTATGGCGTATAAGAAAATTCTACTCTTCACCGTCTGTGCCATGATGGCAACAAGCCTCTCCGCACAGCGTTATTACTATCGTTCTGGCAGTAAGAATATGCAGAACCACACACAGGTGGCACAGATACGACAGTATGTCGATTCCATCCGCATCTACCGCCAGCGTCTAAACACCGCTCTTGCTGGCAATGACTCGTTGCGTCAGGCCATGGCGATGACCTTCCGCCAGCGTCTCGAGAACAGCAATCTCTCTGCTCCGCTGACCTACTACCGCAGCGTGCCACAGCGCCTCTTCAACCTCAGCGACGACACCGACTACCGTTACAGCGACAATGCCATGCTCGCCATGTATCTCTCTCATCCAGAGTATGTCATGGAGACAGAGGGCAACCTCAGTGCCGACGGCATGATGCTCTACCGACCAGCAACGCCTGTGCGCCAGGATGTCGATTTCACGAGTCAGGCAGAGGAGATGTACGACGATGCATCCAATGTTCAGCCACAGGACGACAACAGCGCCGTAGATCTCGTGGCTGCAAAGCCGAACTTTTGGACTTTCAAGGGCGACTACTCTCTGCAGTTCCTTCAGAACTACGTCTCCGGCAACTGGTATAAAGGCGGCGAGTCAAGCTATGCCATGATTGGTGCTGCCACGCTGCAGGCAAACTACGACAACAAAGAGAAAGTGAAGTGGGACAACAAACTCGAGCTCAAGCTCGGCATGCAGTCAACACAGGGAGACTCCATCCATAACTACAAGAGCTCTGAAGACCTCATCCGTCTCACCTCAAAGCTTGGTATTCAGGCAACGAAGAAGTGGTACTACACCCTGCAGATGATTGCCCAGACACAGTTCACACACGGATACAAGAACAACGATGAGAATGTTTACTCTGACTTCATGTCACCATTCAATCTCAACCTCTCTCTCGGTATGGATTACAAGCTGGAGTGGTTTGACAAGCACCTCACCGGTACCGTCAATATCTCTCCTCTTGCTGTCAACTTCAAATACTACGACCGTCTGAACCTCGCTCTCGCCAACAGCATCTACAAGGAAGGCGAGACAGCAAAGCATGCCAAGTGGGACTTCGGTTCTACGTTCACCGCCGACCTCGTATGGAAATTCTCTGACCTCGTATCATGGAAGACCCGTCTCTACGGCTTTACCTCTTACCACCGTGCAGAGATTGAGTGGGAGAATACCTTAGCCTTCCAGCTGTCGAAGTATATCACCACACAGGTCTTCGTATATCCACGATTTGATGACTCTGTCAGCCGTGATGCCGACTATGGATACTTCCAGCTGAAGGAGTACTGGAGCCTCGGATTCACATACTCGTTCTAAGTTCATAGAACACAGAGGAAGCCCCCCAACCCCCAAAGGGGGAGTCTTTAAGATACTATCG
>R12__coassemble_1090_pt1 | contig 9794 bp, 10 predicted proteins | sample R12__metabat2_high_PE_039 | metagenome-assembled genome bin R12 | reverse complement strand
GGTGGGGGGGGGTGGTTTTTTTTTATACTCCCCCCCAACGCGGGCGTGGAATTTTGCTTATAGCTGGGGGCCGCGCCGTCTTTGTGATATGTGTCTTTGATGTTGCTTTCTTGCATAAATATGCAGTAATGTTTCATGTTTTCGGAAAATATCATTAATATATTAAAAAAGGTGGCAAGTTATTTGGTAGTTTGCATAAATATGTGTAATTTTGCACTCCGTTTCAAATAAATATACATTAGGATGCAGAATAAGAACCACCGTCTTGACACCTTACGCATGCTATTCTCCTCACAGGAGCTCTGCTCGCAGGAAGAGGTGCTGCAGGCATTGCGTAAGGAGGGACATCATGTCACGCAGGCAACGCTGTCGCGGGATATGAAGCAGCTGAAGGTTGCCAAGGCCGCCATGGCCAACGGCAAATATATCTATGTGCTGCCGACAGAGACGATGTACAAACGCGTGCAGAAGCCGATGACAGCGCGGGAGATGCTGCTGACGTCAGGCTTCCAGTCGATAAACTTCTCCGGCAATATGGGCGTCATTCGCACCCGGCCGGGATATGCGTCAAGCATAGCCTACAATATCGATAACGCACGCCTCGACTGCATCCTCGGCACCATTGCCGGCGACGATACCATCTTCGTCGTCATCGCCGCCGATTACACCCATGAGGAGGTGCTCAACGCCCTCTCGTATATCATTCCCGATATCGGTTAGACCACAGAATCCCCTCCCAACCTCCACTTGAGGGGAGGAGATGGAGTGACGCCCCAACTATTTGTAGTTAGAAGATAAATACAATCAACCAGATAATGCAAGACACAATATATATAAAGGTAGCGGAAGCTGCTGACGAGAAATATGTCGACACCATCCTCGAGACTATCCGCATAGCAGCCAAGAAGCGCGGCACGGGCATCGCTGAGCGTACCCATGAGTATGTCGCAACAAAGATGAAGGAGGGCAAGGCCATCCTCGCCCTCGACTCTGCCGTACAGACCGAGCTCGGCGATAAGTTCGTCGGCTTCAGCTATATTGAGACATGGGGCAACAAACATTATGTCACCACCTCCGGACTCATCGTGCATTTCGACTATCTAGGCCAGGGAGTCGCCAAGCACATCAAGGACTACACCTTCACCCTTGCACGCGTCCGCTGGCCTCACGCAAAGATATTCTCGCTGACGAGTGGTGATGCCGTGATGAAGATGAACACCCAGTTAGGTTATGTGCCGGTATCGTTCAACCAGCTCACCGACGACGATGCCTTCTGGCGTGGATGCGAGGGATGCACCAACCATGATATCCTCGTTGCCAAAGAGCGTAAGTTCTGCATCTGCACCGGCATGCTCTACGACCCTGACAAGCATAAGGGCGAGCCGACACCGATAGAGGTCTTCCAGGACGTCATCAAGACATTGACCCTACGAGGAATAGAATTTTAACTTAATCGGCGGTACACCTACCGCCTTAACACACAATACAATGGCAAAGAAAAAAGTTGTGGTTGCCTTCTCTGGCGGCCTTGATACGAGCTACAATGTTATGTATCTCACAAAGGAGATGGGATACGAGGTATATGCTGCATGTGCTAACACCGGCGGTTTCAGCGCCGAGCAGCTCAAGCAGAATGAGGAGAATGCGTATAAGCTTGGTGCTGTGAAGTATATCACCCTCGACGTAACGAAGGAGTATTACGAGAAGTCTCTCAAGTATATGGTATATGGCAATGTCCTCCGCAACAACTGCTACCCTATCTCTGTGTCGTCAGAGCGCATCTTCCAGGCACTCGCCATTGCCCGCTATGCCAAGGAAATCGGTGCTGACGCCATAGCACACGGCTCAACAGGTGCCGGCAACGACCAGATCCGCTTCGACATGACATTCCTCGTTATGGCACCGGGCGTGGAGATCATCACTCTCACCCGCGACCGTAACCTCTCACGTCAGGAGGAAGTTGACTATCTCAACAAGAACGGCTATTTCGCTGACTTCACCAAGCTGAAATACTCATACAACGTCGGCATCTGGGGCACCAGCATCTGCGGCGGTGAGATTCTCGATTCAAAGCAGGGCCTCCCGGAGACCGCTTACCTCAAGCACGTCACAAAGGAAGGACCGGAGACGCTGAAGCTCGGCTTCGAGAAGGGCGAGCTCTGCTCGGTCAACGGCGTCCACTATGACGACAAGATCAAGGCTATCCAGGAGGTTGAGAAGATTGGTGCAGCCTATGGCATCGGCCGTGATTGTCACGTTGGCGATACCATCATCGGCATCAAGGGCCGCGTAGGCTTCGAGGCCGCTGCTCCAATGCTTATCATTGGCGCACACCGTTTCCTTGAGAAGTTCACCCTCTCAAAGTGGCAGCAGTACTGGAAGGATCAGGTCAGCAACTGGTATGGCATGTTCCTCCACGAGTCGCAGTATCTTGAGCCTGTCATGCCAGATATCGAGGCCATGCTCAGCAGCTCTCAGCGTAATGTCACGGGCGAGGTAACTCTCGAGCTCCGTCCTCTCGGATTCCAGACCGTCGGCGTTGACTCTCCTAACGATCTTGTGAAGAACAAGCTCGGTGAATACGGCGAGACAGCCAAGGCATGGACCTCAGAGGATGCCAAGGGCTTTATCAAGGTGACATCAACCGCACTCCGCGCATACTATCTCGCTCATCCTGACGAGGTGCGCTAAGCATCTGCTCACAGTGTGTTGATGAGCCAATTGCTAGAGCATAGCTAACCAATCGCTATAGCATTTCGAGCCAGTCGCCATCACACATTGAGCCAATCAAGTTCTCTTAATGAGCAACCGTCTGCGTTACATATTCCTGACCATCGGCGTCGTGGCAATCGTTGTGATGTGCCTGACGTTCAAAGTCAGTTTTGTAGAACTATATGAGGATATCTGCAAGGCAGGATACTGGCTTGCGGCTATCCTTTTTTTGTGGGGTCTGCTGTATGTCATGAATGCCCTGTCGTGGCTGATTATTATCCGCGGCTCAGGACCATGCCCCATACCATTCAGCCGTCTGCTACGCCTCACCGTCACCGGCTTCGCCCTCAACTACGCCACACCCGTCGGCCTGCTCGGCGGTGAGCCGTACAAGATTCTCGAGACAACGCCACAGCTCGGGACACAGCGCGCCACATCATCCGTAGTGCTATTCTCTATGATGCATGTCTTCGCGCATCTGTGGTTCTGGCTGACGTCCATCTCGCTCTATGCCCTCCTTGTCATGACGGGCATCGTCCCGCCCGACCTTACCATGTCGATACTCCTTCCGCTGATGGCCATCTTCTGCCTCGGCGGCATCTATCTATTTGTCAAAGGCTATAAGAACGGCATGGTGGTCAGGCTCTTCCAACTGATAGCCCACATACCAGGTCTGCGGGGATGGGCACAGCGCTTTGCGACAACCCATGCCGACGACCTCCAGAAGATTGACCGCCAGATATCTGAATTGCAAGGCCAGAACCGTCGCAGCTTCTACGCCTCCTTCGCCATGGAGTATGCCGGCCGTGTACTGCAGAGTCTCGAGATATTCTTTATCCTGCTCATCCTCGGTCGCGAGGCGTCGCTGCTGACCTTCGTGCAGTCATTCATCATCCTGTCGTTCACCTCCCTTTTTGCCAATCTCCTGTTCTTCTTCCCATTGCAGATTGGCGGCCGCGAAGGTGGCTTTGTCATGTCGGCCATGCAGTTGGGCATGCCGCTGAGCTTCGGCATCTTCATTTCTGTCATCTGTCGAGTGCGTGAGCTCTTCTGGGCAGCGATAGGTATGCTCTTCCTGATGTTCAACAAGCTACCCTGCCGTTAGCATCAAGTTACCGTGCCGTTAGTATCAAGTTACCGTGCCGTTAGTATTGAGTTACGTTGCCGTTAGTATTGAGTTACCCTGTCGTTAGTATCAAGTTATACAGTAAAGACTCAGTAATTACATTGCAATTACTCAGTCTTTGCACTTCAATTACTGAGTCTTTGTATTGTAATTACTGAGTCTTTACACCGTCAGTCGATACTAATTATACGATAAAAGGCTACCTTTGACATTGTCATTGGTAGCCTTTCCCGTTCTCATTAGCATTCTTCTGTATTGCCAGTCGGCGTTGCTCCTTATGCATCCCGATGCTAATAATTATTGCATAAATATGTGAGTTTTGTCCGATTATTGGCATTTTATATCGCCTTTTTGCAAATATATACACTCAAATGCTTGCAAAGTAGAATATTTTTTGTAACTTTGCACCAAATTTGCAATATACACATATGATAAAAGTAGGAATACTTGGTGCGGCAGGATATACTGGCGGCGAACTGATACGCCTCCTGCTAAACCATCCGGAAGTAGAGATTGTTTTCGCAAACTCAGAGTCAAATGCAGGTAATAAGGTTTATGACGTCCACGAGGGACTTATCGGCGACACGGAGATGGAGTTCTCGGCCGATATGCCGTTCGAGGAGGTCGATGTCGTGTTCTTCTGTTTCGGACACGGCAAGAGCGAGGCGTTCCTGAAGGAGCATACCATACCTGCCGGCGTGAAGATTATCGACCTCGCACAGGACTTCCGCATACGAGGCGACCACGACTATGTCTATGGACTGCCGGAGACTCACCATGCTGAGATTGCTGCGTGCCAGCATCTGGCAAATCCTGGATGCTTCGCCACATGCATTCAGCTCGGGCTGCTGCCGCTCGCAAAGGCTGGCATGCTGATACACGACGTCAGCGTGAATGCCATAACAGGCTCTACGGGTGCCGGACAGAAGCCGGGCGCAACGACGCATTTCTCTTGGCGCAACAACAACTTCTCCACATACAAGCTCTTCTCGCATCAGCATCTGCATGAGATAACACAGACGCTCAATGAGCTGCGACCTTCTGACGCACCGCGAGTGATAGATACCCTCAACGAAGGCTACCCAACGGCTGACGCTACTTCGCTCGGAGATGCACAGAAGGAGCCTATCACCGTCGATTTCATACCTTACCGAGGAGACTTCCCACGAGGCATATTCTGCACAGAAGTCATCACGCTTGACAAGGCCGTCAGCGCCGAGCAGGTGGCCGATCTGTACAAAGACTACTATCGCGAGGCGGCGTTCACGCACTACAGCGACAAGGCGCCCGACCTCAAGCAGGTGGTCAATACCAACAAGGCCATTGTCCATGCGGAGGTCTTCGGACGTAAGATTGTCGTCACGTCGATGATCGACAACCTTCTGAAAGGCGCTGTAGGACAGGCGGTTCAGAACATGAACATCATGTTCGGCATAGATGAGCGAGCCGGACTCAATCTCAAGGCCTCGGCATTCTAAACGGTAACCATCATTCTTCATTCTTCACTCTTCACTCTTCATTCTTCATTCATCATTCTTCATTCTTCATTCATCATTTTATTGACATGAAACTTTTCGACGTTTATCCACTATTCGATATAGCTATTGATCACGGCAAGGGTTGCCACGTTTGGGACGACAAAGGACAGGAGTATCTTGACCTCTATGGTGGTCATGCCGTCATCTCTGTCGGCCATGCACATCCTCACTACGTGGAGGCCATCAGTCAGCAGGTAGCAAAGCTCGGGTTCTACTCTAACTCCGTGCAGAACCCTCTGCAGCAGAAGCTCGCACAGCGCTTAGGCAAGGCATGCGGCTACGACGACTATCAGCTCTTCCTTATCAATTCGGGTGCCGAGGCCAACGAGAACGCCCTGAAGCTCGCGTCGTTCTATAACGGACGCACACGCGTACTCTCGCTCGAGAAGGCTTTCCACGGACGTACATCGCTTGCTGTGGAGGTGACCAACAACCCAAAGATCATCGCGCCTATCAACGATAACAACCACGTCACATATCTGCCGATAAACGACCTCCCGGCATGGGAGGCTGAACTCGCAAAGGGCGATGTCTGCGCCGTCATCATCGAGTGCATTCAGGGTGTCGGAGGCATACAGATGGTCAACGCGGAGTTCTACAAAGGCATTCGTGAGCTGTGCAACAAATACAACACCGTGCTCATCTGCGACGAGATACAGTGTGGATACGGACGCTCAGGAAAATTCTTCGCACACCAGTGGCTCACGGAGAGCGCACCAGCTGAGCTCGCACCGGATGTCATAACTGTCGCAAAGGGCATCTGCAACGGATTCCCGATGGGTGGAGTGCTCATAGCACCGAAGTTCAAACCGGTATATGGACAGCTCGGCACGACATTCGGAGGTAACCATCTTGCATGTGCGGGAGCCATCGCGGTACTCGACATCATCGAGCAGGAAGGACTCATAGAGAATGCACGTGCTGTAGGAGACTATCTCATGCAGCAGCTCAAGGCTCTGCAGGCTTCGCCGGAAGGCAAGCACATCGTTGACGTTCGTGGACGCGGACTGATGATTGGCGTGGAGTTTGATGTGCCGCAGGCTGATGTCCGTAAGCCGTTGGTTTACAACCTGCATTGCTTCACTGGATGCGCCGGAACAAACCTCCTGCGTCTACTCCCACCGTTGTGCATCACCATGGCTGATGCCGACGACTTCATCGCTCGACTCAAGACAGTCCTCGCAAGCCTATAATCTTGGCTCGCAAGGCCTGCCATCCTCCCTCGCGTGGCCTATCATCCCTCCCGTCGCGCCCTATCATCCCTCCCGTCGCGCCCTATCATCCCTCCCCCTGTAATATTGTTCCGTGCTTTGCCATATATGGCAAAGCTTGCATCCCCTCAACCCCAACTAAATTAACCAAACACATGAATATCACCGTCATCGGCGCCGGAAACATGGGCGGCGCACTAATTCACGGATGGGCAAAGAGCCGGAAGGCCACGCTCACCATTTCTGACAAGAACGAGCAGCTGCTCGCTTCCTTTGCGGCAAAGTATCCTGACATAACCACCACGACAGACAACGCCACTGCTGTAAAAGGTGCCGACATCGTCGTCCTCGTCGTGAAGCCGTGGCTCATGCCGCTCGTGCTCGATGAGATAAAGCCTGCCCTTGACCTCAAGAAGCAGATCATTGTCTCTGACGCTGCCAACTTCACAACAGACAAACTCGCAGAGCATCTCGGCGCGGACGGCCAGTACTGCTACGTCATTCCGAACATCGCTGCCGAGTTCGGAGCATCAATGTCGTTCATCGCAAAGGCCGCAGCAACTACCGATGACTCGCTCGCCGCCGTCAAGGCGCTATACGATCTGTGCGGAGACACGCTCGTCGTAACAGAGAATCTCGTCGGGCCGGGCATGATGATGGCATCATGCGGCATCGCATATGTCATGCGATATATCCGTGCACAGATGGAAGGTGGATGCGAGATGGGATTCTATCCGCAGCAGGCTAAGCAGATTGCACTGCAGACAATGCAAGGGGCGGTATCACTACTCAAAGAGACCGGATGGCATCCGGAGGAGGCCATCGACAAGGTGACGACACCGGGGGGCGTAACAATCAAGGGACTCAACGAGCTCGATCACGCCGGATTCAACTCCGCTGTCATACGAAGCCTTAAGGCGGGCCTTAAATAGTGTGCGGCAGCAATATCGTTAATGGCCGTCCCGTTTGCTGAGACGGCTCTATAATATATATAATAAGGTGGAACGTATAGTTATAAAAGTAGGCTCTAATGTCCTCACGACAACCAAGGGCAAGCTTGACATCACACGACTCTCCTCGCTCGTCGACCAGATAGCATGGCTCAAGGAGCACCGCTACGAGGTTATTCTCGTGTCGTCGGGTGCCGTGGCATGCGGACGCAGCGAGCTAAAGGTGGAGTATGCTCTTGACTCCGTTGAGCAGCGGCAGCTGTTCTCCGCAATAGGACAGGTGAAGCTCATCAACCATTACTACGATCTCTTCAGAGAATACGGCATACACGTCGGACAGGTTCTAACCATGAAAGAGAACTTCGAAGAGGGTGAGCAGTATGACAACCAGCAGGCATGCATGGAGGTCATGCTCGATAATGGCGTCATACCTATTGTCAACGAGAACGACACCGTTTCCGTCACGGAGCTGATGTTCACAGATAACGATGAGCTGTCTGGGCTTATTGCGCAGATGATGAATGCAAAGACGCTCGTGCTGCTATCTAATATCGATGGCATATTCACTGGTAACCCTGACGATCCCGAAAGCGAGGTAATACGCACCGTAACACCCGATACTGACCTCGCAGAATATATCCAGACAGCAAAGAGCTCTGCTGGGCGTGGAGGCATGGAGTCTAAGCACAATACAGCACGTAAGGCTGCGGCGGCGGGCATTAGAGTCATCATTGCCAATGGAAAGCGTGACAACATCCTACCCGATGTGCTGACAACACCAGACGCTATCGTTCACACGGAGTTCGTGCCAGAATGATTCCATTATTGATATTACAACTTTTCTATTCTTCAGAGAATAAGGACCCCTCCTTTGATTACAATGAATCCTATCTTCCAACAGACAAAAGACGCAAGCTACACCATCGCTGCAATCAGCGATGACAAGCGCAACTATATATTAAATAAGGTGGCGGATGCCATCATTGCAAATGCACCCGCTCTGCTCGAAGCTAATGCACGAGACCTCAGCCGAATGGATCCGGCAAACCCACTCTACGACCGCCTGCAGCTGACAACAGACAGACTCGAGGGCATCGCGTCTGACATGCGGCATGTGGCACAACTGCCATCGCCGCTCGGACATATCACAAACGACCACACTCTCGACAACGGCCTCCGCCTGCGTCGCATCTCGGTGCCGTTCGGCGTCATCGGTATGGTATATGAGGCGCGCCCGAATGTCTCGTTCGATGTGTTCTCGCTGTGCTTTAAGTCTGGCAATGCGTGTGTGCTGAAGGGTGGCAAGGATGCCGACGACTCTAACCGCGCAATAGTAGCACTCATAAAGTCCGTACTCTCTGAAGAGGGCGTGTGTCCGGATATCATCAACCTCTTGCCGGCAACTCACGAGGCTACGGCCGAGATGCTCAATGCCGTGGGATATATCGATCTGTGCATACCTCGCGGCGGCAAGAAACTCATTGAGTTCGTGCGTGACAATGCGCGCGTGCCGGTCATAGAGACGGGAGCGGGCGTGGTGCATACGTATTTTGACAAGGATGCCGACCTCGAGAAGGGAAAGGCGATTGTCAACAACGCAAAGACACGACGCGTGTCTGTCTGCAACGCACTCGACTGTCTCATCATACATAGCAGCCGACTCGCAGATCTGAAGGAACTGCTATCGCCGATGATGGGACGAGTGGAGTTCTTTGCCGACAGTCGTGCCGCGGCAATGCTGCATTCGGCCATACTCTGCGATGACGACGATCAGTCGGTTTTCGGACACGAATGGATGGACTACAAACTCAGCATTAAGACCGTTGACTCCATCGACGAGGCGCTCGCACACATCCGACGCTACAGCTCGGGACACTCGGAGTCGATCATCACCGAGAACAGCGAGGCTGCATCTATCTTCCAGCAGCAGGTGGATGCCGCATGTGTCTATGTCAATGCACCGACATCATTCACCGATGGCGCGCAGTTCGGACTCGGAGCAGAGATTGGCATCTCTACGCAGAAACTCGGTCCACGCGGTCCGATGGCGCTCATGGAGATGACAACATACAAATGGCTCATCAATGGCAATGGCCAGACACGCCCATAACGCTTAGCGACATTCTCTGCCACATATTTAGCAGCCGTCATCGTATTATAGCCTACTCGCAGCCGTACATGGCTGTCTATTATAGCCTACTTGCAGCCGTACATGGCTGTCTATTATAGCCTACTCGCAGCCGTACATGGCTGTCTA
>R12__coassemble_1087_pt1 | contig 9808 bp, 5 predicted proteins | sample R12__metabat2_high_PE_039 | metagenome-assembled genome bin R12 | reverse complement strand
GAGTGCGGTTAGGATGGATTGTTTCATTATTTGACAATTGGGGGGATTTGACAATTGGGGGGATTTGACAATTTGACAATTTTACAATTTGACAATTTGCTATTTGCGATTTGACTTTTTACTATTTACGATTAGACTTTTTACTATTTGCGATATGACTATTTACTATTTACCCTCTGGCTATTTACCATTTGACAAGTGACAATTTCGTAAGTCACATAGAAAATATTAGAAAATAGTAACAACTCAGTACGAAGTGATGGGAGATTCCCAATTGTCATATTATCAAATGGTCTGCGCCATCTTCAATTGTCAAATTGTCAATTGTCAAATTGTAAAATTGATTATCTGCTGCCGAGATACAGGAAGAGCATTGACAACAGTACGAGAGCGAGGTCGAAGACTTTCGCCTTGAGATTCTTCTCCTTGAAGATGAGCGCTCCGAAGAGGAAGCTGACGATGACGGAGCCGCGGCGTACCATGGAGACGATGCTTATCATCGCTCCATCGAGTCCTAAGGCATAGAAGTAAGCGAAATCGGCTGCTGAGAGGAATATTGATATCAGCGGAATGGACCATACCCATCTGAACGGTGTCGTCTTCTTGCGGGTAGGCCACCACAATATTATGAGCATGGCGAGCATCATGAGGAGCTGGTAGATGTTATACCATGACTGCACGGCCATCTTGTCAAGGCCTATGCCGCCGTTCTCTGGTGACGCCATGAGATATTTGTCGTAGAGTCCTGAGATGGCTCCGAGGACATTGGCAAGTATGACGAAATATATCCATTTGTTGCTCTTCCAGTTGATGCCCTCTTTCTTTGAAGTGTGCTTGAGCAACTCTATGCCTATGAGTGCGATGACGACGCCCAGCCATTGCCATAGGTTGAGGCGTTCTGCGAAGATGAGCATGGCTCCGATGAGCACCATTACGGGCCGGGTGGCGTTGATAGGTCCGACGATGGTCAGCGGCAGATGCTTCAGCCCGAAGTATGCGAGGAGCCAGCTTGATAGTACGATGCATGACTTGATGAGGATGTATCGATGCTCTGCCCATCCGTACTGGTGTGTGTAGAATATGGAGTCTTCGGGTATTATGCCCTGTGCCGAGCAGATTATGAACGGCAGGAAGATGAGCGATGAGAACAGTGTGTTGAGCAACAAAACGGGTATCACCGCGTTGCCGCCGAGGCTATGTTTCTTAAAGACGTCGTAGAAGCCCAGCAGGGCAGCCGACAGGAAAGCTAATATAAGCCACATATATCTTCAGTTTTCTTAGTTAGCAATATACAATTAACAATTAACAGTTTGCAATTAGCAATTATGATTACCATTGTGGGGTGGGACAATTAAGGCCTTACTCTTTGGCGATTATATACTTGTTGGCCGCTTGTTGCTTTATTTAAATATCAATAGATAAAAATAAAGAGAAATAAGGTTCTGAGTTATATTCTTATCTATTTTTCTTTATTTACCTAAAGGTACTATTTCGGTCGGATATTTTATTCTTACCGCTTTCGGTCAACAAGTATATAAGCCCCTACTCTTTTTCATATCTGATATCTTCGAGGAACAGCGCGTGCGCAGGCATTGACTCACATGCTGCTGTACGTCGGTGTGCCTCTATGATTTGCTTGAAGGCAGAGAGGGTGAGCTTGCCGCGGCCGACATCTATCAGCGTGCCGACGACGGCGCGTACCATATTACGGAGGAAACGGTCGGCGGTAATCTCAAAGTACCATTCTGTCTCAGAGGTCTGCACCCATCGTGCTGTGCGCACGTCGCAGATAGTGGTCTTGTTGTCGGCGCCTACCTTGCAGAAGGACGCGAAATCACTTACGGTGAGCAGATGGCGGCCTGCCTCGTTCATGGCGTTGAAGTCAAGAGGGTAGTGTACCTCCAGGGAATAGCTGCGGCAGAAAGGCTCCTTGCGCGTGTGTATATAATAATGGTATGTGCGCGAGGTGGCAGAGAACCGTGCGTGCATATCGTCGGCAACGGGTTCTATGCGTTGTATGGCGATGTCAGGTGGCAGTATACGGTTGAGCTTGTATGTGAGCTGCTGACACCATTTGTCTGTGGCATCGTTGTTGCTGACGTTGCAAGATGTATTGATAACGTTGTCGGTGGCAGCATTGTCGGCAGACTCGGAGCGGGTGGGCTGCTGTGCCTTGTAGTCAAAGTGTGCCACCATCATGCGGGCATGTACTCCTGTGTCTGTCCGCCCGGCTCCTGTCACAGGTATGTCGATACGCAGCACGGTTGACAGACACCGTTGCAGCTCTTCTTGCACGGAGAGAGCATTGGGTTGTATCTGCCATCCATGATAGCGTGTGCCGTCGTAGGATAGATATATGAAGTATCGCATGGTTGTTTGGATGTTTGGTTGGGTGTGGCTCGGAGATCAGATCTCCGAGAGTGGGACCGGTGTTGGGTGTTGGGTATTGGGTGATGGATGTCTTGGCTATGACCTTAGATGCCTCATGACCAACATCCACAACGTTCTCGGTTCGTCATCATTTGTCTTTCGGCAAGGTGGCGTTGAGGATAATGCCGGCAAGGGCCGCTGTGGCAATGCCTGAGAGATGAATAGGTCCGATGGCGATGCTGTCTCCTGCACCATACTTTATGCCAATAGACAAGACGAGCACCAATGCGAGGACAAAGACATTGCGCGATGACTTCAGGTCAACCTTCTCTTCTACAAGGTTGCGCACACCCACGGCGCTGATCATTCCATAGAGTATCATGCTCACACCGCCCATCGTGGCTTGCGGCATAAGCTGTATGAGACACGCAAACTTCGGGCAGAAGGCTAAGATGATGGCAAAGATAGCTGCCAACCGCACCACTCTCGGGTCGAAGACTCTTGTGAGGTTCAGCACGCCAGTGTTCTCGCCGTAGGTGGTATTGGCAGCAGCTCCGAAGAGCGATGCCACTACCGTTGCCACACCGTCGCCGAGGAGTGTGCGGTGTAGTCCCGGTGCGGCGAGATAGTCCTTGCCAACAGTGGATGATATGGCTGACATATCTCCGACATGCTCAATGATTGTAGCAAAGGCTATCGGCATGACGGCCATAATGGTAGATAGCATAAACACGCTGTTGCCATCGCTCAGTGCTGCCAAGACGGTCCGGTCGGCCGACAGCGGCATGCCTATCCATGGTGCTTCAATGAGTTTGGTGAAGTCAATATCTCCCATGAGGGCAGCTGCTGCATAAGACACTATTACGCCTAACAGTACAGGCATAATACGCATCATTCCGCGTCCCCATATCGCAGATACGATGACGGTGATGATGGCGATGAGTGCTATGAGCCAGTCTGTCTGACATGAGGTTATGGCTGTTCCGGAAAGCGACAGTCCTATGGCAATGACAATCGGCCCGGTGACGACAGGTGGGAAGAACTTCAGCACTTTCTGCAAGCCATAGACCTTTATTACTGCCGACATGAGGAAATATATCAGTCCGGCGCAGACGACTCCCAGACAGGCATAGTCTAATGCCAGTGTCTCTGTCATGCCTTGTGCCACGCCCATCTCCTTCACCGTGGCATAGCCTCCGATGAAAGCGAATGAGGAGCCTAAGAATGCAGGCACCTGCCACTTTGTTACGAAATGGAATATCAGCGTTCCCAGTCCGGCAAAGAGTAGTGTCATAGAGACATCCAGTCCTGTCAGCAGCGGTACTAGTATTGTTGCCCCGAACATAGCGAAGAGGTGTTGTACGCCGAGCATGAGCATGTGTGGGCGCCCTAACTGCCGGGCGTCATAGATTGCGTTCTGTGTGGTTGCCATTTTTTGTGTGAATTAATATAGAGAACTTAGATGAGCTATAGAGTATAGAGAGTCTCCGATATATATATAAATAGTATAGAGCATCAAGCGTCTATTATGACGAAAGCCGTCTCACTTAATATAGCGAGACGGCTTTCTCTTTGTCATCAGTGACTCCTGCAGGATTCAAACCTGCAACCTTCTGATCCGTAGTCAGATGCTCTATTCAGTTGAGCTAAGGAGCCATCATTATATCAAAACCGACTGCAAAGTTACTGCTTTTTCTTGAATCTTGCAAGATAACAGGCAAATATTTAACATATATTTAACCTGCAAGCTGTATGCTGCCCGCAGTTTTCCTCTCGGAGATCAGATCTCCGAGAATACAACCTAACGATAGTGTCTGATAACCTCCCCCCCCTTGTGGGCTGGGAGGCTTTCATCACCGTGCAGCATGCTCAGTATTCCAGTCTTTGACAATCTGCCATGCAGCCTTCTTCTCTCCATATTCAGAGTAGAGGCCTTTGCGGTTGTAGCCGTCTTGTATTCCTCGCAGCAGACGATGTGGCGAGCGGAAATCCATCAGCACCCATGGTATGGTGCCGGCCAGTCCTGGTATCTTCCTTAGCATTGTGAACTGATGGCGATATAGCTCCACGAGATTCTCTTCGCAGAAGAACTCTCCCACCTTGCCATGCCGTCCGAGCTTTGCGCCACCGCCGAACTCGCTTATTACTACCGGCTTGTCTGTGTCCAGCTGCCATGTTATGCTGTCGCAGAATTCCTTCGGAGCATCATACCATCCGATATACTCGTTGTAGCTGAAGATATCGAGTGCATCCTTCAGCGGATCTTCTACGGTGTATGTCGTTGGCGTCAGTCGTTTGTTGACATTCTGCAAAGCAGCACTTATCAATCGTGTGTCGTCAAGAGTGCGTGCCTTGTTGGCGAGACGTGTGAGGAAGTCCGTACGTTCCTTGTTTACTGCCGTCTCGTTGGCTATGCTCCAGATGATGACGCTGGCACGGTTGTGGTCACGGTCAATCATCTCAGCGAGTTGCTGCTCAGCGAGTTTGTATGTCTCTTTGTTGTTCCAGTCTATGCCCCAATATAGTGGAATCTCCGACCATACGAGCATTCCCATCTCGTCGGCGGCCTTCAGCATCTCCTCGTTATGTGGGTAGTGAGCCAGTCTGACGAAGTTGCATCCGAGTTCTTTCGCCATGGCCAGCAGTTCGCGGTCTTCGTCGATGGATGTTATTCTGCGGTTTGTTCGTCCGCTGGCTTTGTCAGCCTTGCACTCTTCGTGGATGTTCACTCCGCAGAGGAATATCGGCTTGCCGTTAAGCAGAATGTCGCGTCCCTTCACCGCAATGGTTCTGAATCCCACGCGGTCACTGATCTGCTCGTCGCCATAGCTTATGCGTACATCATAGAGTTTCGGGCTTTCCGGTGTCCACAGCTGTGGCCGTTTCTTGCCCAATGAGAATGTTGCCCGTCCCTGCTCGTCGGTGATAATCAGCTTCTTGTATTTCAGCTCAGGTATCTCTACCGTTATCTTCTGCTCCGCCTTGCTGTCGTTGAGCTGCACATATCCACCGCTGAGTCCTACGGAATAGTCGTTGACGAAAGTCTCGTTGGTCTCTATGAGCGATACGCTTCGTGTCAGTCCGCCATAGTTCCACCAGTCGGTATTCATTGTCGGAATGCCGCCAGGCTGCCGGGTATCATCCACGCAGACAACGAGGCTGTTGACAGCCGTCTTGTCATCGTCAGCAGCATTGCGTATGTTGTCAGTAATGTCAAACTGGAATGGCGTGAAGCCTCCCGTATGGCGTCCTATCTCCTTGCCGTTGATCCATACCGTGGCCTCATAGTTTGCCGCCGCGAAATACAGGAACAGCCGTTTCCCTTTGGGCAGCGCATAGCTGAACTTTGTGCGATACCACACGCGTCCCTCATACATCATGAGATTCTCGCGTTGCGTGTTCCAATCGCCGGGCACACGGAGTGTCTCTGATGTGTCGAAGTCATAGTCAGACAGTCCTTTGCCATCGAATGGCAGATCGAGCTGGAATCTATGGTAGAATCCGTGGTTATACGGGTCAACGATGGCATTCCACTGGCCGTCAAGTGATGTCGTTTTGCGGCATCCTATGTTCTGGATGTTTGCGGCATTAGCTACGAAGCTCATCATGACAGCAATGACAATGGCAACAGCCTTCCATGTGCTGTATGGTAGAATTTGCCAGATAGAGTCTCTACAGGAAATACCAGAGGAGAATCTTAATACATTAGAGTGGCAAGAAAACATAGTAATCATAATTTTTTATCTTTTATCTCTTATTTTTTATTTTTATCTGCATCACACCTGGCACATTCTCGCATACTTGCAGAATTTGCATGACGATGATGTAGTGTTTGGTGTGAATTCTGTCGTTGGATCGTTAATGATATCGATGAGGTTATATAGCTGTTCCAGGAATTGTTCCTCATGCTCCGCTACGTCCGTCACCGGCTTGCCGCCTATTGTCAGCAGCGGTGTGAATATCTTCTGCCTCAGCCTCTGCACATACATCAGGGCGGGTACGACAGGCAGACGCTTCGGATTGAGCCGCCGTGAGTGTCTGACGACTATGGCATACAGCATTGTCTGAATATAGTAGTCAGCATGCTTTGCAATGCTTTCCGGCAGGAAAAGCTCGTCAATGCTGTCTATCTTCCCTGGCATCTCAAATCCGGTCTTATAGTCAATGATATATATAGTGCCGTCGTGTTCGCACAGTCGGTCAACAATGCCATATACGAGTTGTCGCTTTTGCTGAGTGTCAGCTGTTTCCGTGTCTTTACGTTGTGGTATGGCCGCGGTGAATTTTTCCTCCACGCCGGTATTGCCGACGAGAGTGAACGGCGCGTAATGTTGCGCGTCATAATCCATCATATCCTTCAGCAAACGGTTGATAACCGCGCGGTTGATGGTGACGAATCCTGACTGCAGCATCTCCGCATCGGTGCTGTATTCCTGCATGATGGCCTGACTGATGACCGTACTCATGAGCGCGGCATCCTTCTGCGCCAGCTTTATGGCATCAGCGGTGACGACATGTCGTGAGTCTTGTATCTTCTCGTAGAGCAACTGTGCCGCAGCGTGGAAGATTAGTCCGAAGAGACGGTTGTCGAGTTCCTCGTCTTCCTCTTCTGGCTCCTTGATATGTGCAATATACTTGTAGAAATATCTGCGACGGCATCTCAGGAAGTTTGATACGGCCGTAGGCGAGAGTATGGTGTAGTCTTTCGGCTTATCCGATATTGTCGCGTCAGCATCCCCTCCTGTATTCGCCTCCTGCTCTGTAACAACATCTATGACGGCCGATGCCGTATGGTCTGCCGTGCTTCCGCTCCTTCCGGCTGCGGTGGTGAGAGTGCTTGCGTCCGCTACCTCGATGTCGTTATTCGTAAGATCATGTGTTTCTGACTCTTCTGCGGCAGATGGCATCGCAGCAATCAGTGTCTTTCGTATCACCCGGCAGCGGTCAGAGAGCGCCATCAGCTGTAGCATGAAGCGTGATGCCTCCCCCGACTTTGTGCCCTCGGTGCTTGAGTTGTAGAGCACCGTGACATCCTCCGCGCGTGTCAGCAGACGCTGAAAGTAATAAGAGTATATGGCATCGCGATGTTCAGATGTCGTCAGACCATAGGCCCTTCTGACGTTAAACGGTATGAAGGACGTGTCGCCGGAGGCTTTCGGCATATTGCCCTCATTGCACGACAGCAACAGCACATGCTTGAAATCCAGATTGCGCGTCTCAAGGACTCCCATGATCTGCACGCCCTCGATGGGCTCGCCGTGATAAGGTATTGATGTGGTGTTTATAATCTGTGCTATCAGACGCTTGTATGTATTGATGTCAACGGTGAGGATATCTCTCTCGACAAGATCGAGGAGACGCTGCAGTATCTGGCTTGTGCGGAATGCCGCCTCATGGTCGAGCGTCTCTGTGCCCATGTTCTGCCGCACGATATCCTGCAGCGTATACGTCAGCGTCAGCTTGTCCTGTGTGCGGTTTTTCTGTATCTGTTGCTGCACCAGCGTGATGATGTGCGTCTGTGCCAGCGGATAGCCCGCCGTGATGTTTATGCTGCCAGTCTCCGAGGGCAGCGAGTGAATGATGGGCTGCAGCAGCCTCTCGTCGCACATGACGATGGCTGTCCTGGCTCCGTCGGCATATCGCTGGCCGTCAAGGAGCCATGGCCTGACATAGCGTGCCTGCAGCGTTTCTGTCGCCGACGAGCACATCACGATGTCCTGCTGCCGGCATGCTGCCGCTGTGACGCTGTTAGGGAATCGCTGAATATTCTGCCGAATGAAATATCCCGCCTCGTCGTTGTCCGCCAGCATCTCTGTGTTGCAATCCCAATAGAACATCGCCTTGCCATCGTCCTTCAGACGCTGGAACAGTCGTTTCTCCGTCTCTTGCAGCATATTGAATCCCACAAAGCAGTACATGTCGCAGTCGCTACGTAGGCCACCGCTCTCCACAACATCACGGCAGAGCATGCCCTCGTAGGCGAGATGCTCATCGCGCAGCTGGCTGCGGAAGGCAGTATAGATATCGTGCAGCTTGCTCCACAATGCGAGGAATTTCTCCTTCAGTCCTGCCTGCACCTCGTCTTTCGAGAAAGAAGAGAAGAACTGTCGCAGAGCCTCCTCTTGCTCCTTAGAGATATACTGTATGCTGTCAAGCTCATGTAGGTCAGAGACCAGCTGGAAGACACGTGACGCATCGGCCATCGTCTTGTCGATATCGTCAAAGTCAGAGAGCATGACGATGCCCCAGGCATAGAAGCTGTCGAGCGTCTCCGTCGTGCCTCCGGTGCATTCGCAATAGACGTCATATAGCTTGCAGACAAGGTAGATAGGGTCGGCGATGTGCAGGTCGGAGGAGTTCTGGAAGAGCTCGCTGATGGTGTAGTATGTCGGTGCCCACATCGTGGGGTATGAGCCGCAGCGCATGAGGGCCTGGTTCAGGAAGAGCGACGCTCGCTTGTTAGGGAAAACGACGGCGACATGCGACATATCGTTACCGAAACGCCGCAGCAAATCACGTGCCACTTGGTCAAGAAAAGTATCGTTCATCTCTGTTGTCGTTAGTTAAGTTTCATGCGTTATACGGCTGGGAGGCGTATTGTCCGTTGTATGGCATACATCAGGAATGGATAGGCAATTAATCATAATGCCAGTGCAAAGGTACGCAAAAGTCTGCATATATCCAAATATCTCGGCAAGAATTTCTCTGAAAAGATTGCATTTGGGCGGATTTTAGGGATTATGGGTTGTATAAGGACCGGGAATATGGATGGCTATAAGGAAACATTTTGTTGTGGCAGGCTATCGCATACAAACATCCAGGAAATATCTATCATGAAAACATCTTACTCAGAAAGCGAAGCTGATGTACCTGATGGTTAGTGTTTGACTGATAGGCGGTTGACATGAATTTCTAGAATGGATTGCAGATGATTGCAATACGATTGATAGCCGATTGTGATGTCGTTAGTATTTGATTACGATGCCGTTAGTATCTGATAGCGATGCCGTTAGTATCTGATTACGATGCCGTTAGTAGCGAGTTACAATGTAAAGACTCAGTAATTACATTACAAATACTCAGTCTTTATTCTGTGATTACTCAGTCTTTACATTGTGATTACTGAGTCTTTGCTGCGCTGACAGATGCTAACTGGACGATTGTTAGTATTGAAACGGAGTGTCATAAGATACTTCTGATAATGTAGTTAGTATCTAATAGTGATGTGGCTGGCATTTTACGGTGCTGAGACAAGGCAATAATATCATATATGAGTCCACTTGAAAAAGCCAGTTAAAATTCCGAGTTAACATGATTTAGTTACAAATTGAAAGTTGCAGAGCGATGAAATCACAAAGAAAATATTAGAAATATAGGGCAAAGGCTCACGACGCATCACCGTCTCCCATGAGCCGCGGTCCCAGCCATAGTCGCGCTC
>R12__coassemble_1086_pt1 | contig 9808 bp, 8 predicted proteins | sample R12__metabat2_high_PE_039 | metagenome-assembled genome bin R12 | reverse complement strand
GGAATGGCTGGCTACCATATCGCATCGCTCTGCGATGCAGCCGCTACAAAGTGGGGGGGCTGAATAGTTACGAGCATATCACAACCAACCTTGCTGAGCGAATAAATCACAAAGAAAATATTAGAAAATATTTATCGCAGCTATGACAACACTACAGACAATCATAACAGCATAGACTACTGATGCAGACTGTGAAGCCTGCTGATGCAGACTGCGAAAGGGGCTGATGCAGACTGTGAAGGCTACTGATGCAGACTGTGAAGGCTGCTAATGCAGACTGCAAAGGCTGCTGATGCAGACTGCAAAGGCTGCTGATGCAGACTGCGAAGGCTGCTGATGCAGACTGCAAAAGGTGCTGATGCAAACAGCAAAGGCTGCTGATTCAGACTGTAAAGGGTGTAAGTCTGTGCTGCGAGTGCAGTTTACTTCGCAATAATGAGGAAATACTTCTTCTTGCCCTGCTGTGCGAGGAGATATTTACCGTCGAGGAGGTCAGTATCAACAATCTGGTAGTTCGGGTCTGTGAGCTTCTCCTTGTTGAGTGATACTCCACCGCCCTGTGTGAGCTTGCGCATCTCTCCCTTTGATGGGAATACAGGTGCGTCGGTAGTGAGTAGCTCAATGGCTGGCTTGCCGATGATGTCAGCCTTTGCAATCTCGTAGTGTGGCACTCCAGCGAAGACATCGAGCAGCGTCTGCTCGTCGAGCTTGAGAAGCGAGTCCTTTGTTGACTTGCCGAAGAGGATATTGCTGGCCTCCTTTGCCATATCGAGGTCTTCCTGAGAGTGTACCATGACGGTGACCTCATCAGCGAGACGCTTCTGCAGTATGCGATAGCCTGGGTCTTTCTTATGCTCTTCCACGAGTGCGTCGATGGTCTCCTTGTCGAGAGAAGTGAATATCTTGATGTATTTCTCAGCATCGTCGTCGCTGACATTGAGCCAGAACTGGTAGAATGCATATGGCGATGTGCGATTGCGGTCGAGCCAGATGTTTCCCGACTCTGTCTTTCCGAACTTCTTTCCGTCAGACTTTGTGATGAGCGGACATGTGAGAGCATACGCCTCACAGTCGTTGCCGAGAGTGCGTCGGATGAGCTCTGTTCCGGTGGTCATATTGCCCCACTGGTCGTTACCTCCGAGCTGCAGCTGGCAGTTCTTCTCCTGATAGAGGTGTAGGAAGTCGTATCCCTGGAGCAGCTGGTATGTGAACTCGGTGAATGAGAGTCCGTCGCGTGCTGTTCCGTTGAGACGCTGCTGCACCGACTCCTTCGCCATCATATAGTTTACGGTGATGTGCTTGCCTACGGTGCGCGCAAAGTCAAGGAATGTGAAATCCTTCATCCAGTCGTAGTTGTTGACCATCTCTGCAGCGTTAGGTCCCTCAGCGTCGAAGTCAAGGAACTTAGCCACCTGCTTCTTTATGCACTCCTGGTTGTGGTAGAGTGTCTCAGAGTCGAGCAGGTTACGCTCCTGCGACTTGCCAGAAGGGTCGCCGATCATGCCAGTAGCACCACCGACGAGTATGATAGGTTTGTGTCCGCACTGCTGGAGATGCCGCAGCATCATGATGCCGCAGAGGTGTCCGATGTGCAGCGAGTCTGCTGTAGGGTCAGTACCGAGGTATGCTGTGACCATCTGTTTCTGCAGGAGTTCTTCAGCTCCTGGCATTATCTGCGCGAGCATTCCGCGCCATTTGAGTTCTTCTACGAAGTTCTTCATTGTATGTTGTTATGTGTTATTGTTATATCAAGAAGTCAAGAAGTCAAGAAGTCATGAAATCATGAAATCATGAAGTCAAGAAGGCATGAAGTCATGAAGTCAGGAAGTCAAGAAGGCATGAAGTCAAGAAGTCATGAAGTCACGTCACGGCACGGGATCATATCCGGAACCGCCCCACGGATGGCATCTCAGCAATCGCTTGGTGCCGAGCCACAGCCCCTTGACGGGACCATATTTTATGATGGCCTGCCGCATGTATTCCGAGCACGTCGGTGTGAAGCGACATGACGGTGGTGTCATGGGCGAGATGCAATGCTGATAGAACCATATGGGTGCGAGGAGCAAGGCACGCATGAGTTTCGATAACAGTTGCATCAAACTGGAGACGATGTGCATCATGAGACAGACGAATTATACGTTCAGCTTACCGAGTATTTTTGTCATGGCCCGGTCAATCTTGCCGTGGGTGTGGTGGCGGTCGGCAATCCATATGAATGCAATGAGCAATAGCTTTCCTTCCGGCACACAAATGTTCTGATTGATCCTCAGCGTCTCTCTCATCTGTCGCTTGACGCGGTTGCGGTCAACGGCATGTTTGAAGAGTCTCTTCGAGACGCTGAACATCACCTGCAGCCCTTCGCGGTGCTTGCTTGTGGTGATGTCGCTGCTGTCCATCACGCAATAGACCGCCTTCAGGGGATATGCTGAGACCGTCTTGCTCTGTCCTCCGGCGAAGAGCGTGTCGAGGAGGAGTTTGCTCTTTATGCGTGGTGGCAACTTGTTCATCATCAGTCCTCCTGGTCGCGCAGATAAGCGCGGAGCGCATCAACCATCGACATGTATCTCGGTGTCGGTGCCATCACTTCTACGTCATATCCGTAATCCTCCGCAGCCTTTGCTGTCGAAGGTCCGTATGTGGCTATCTTGAGACCGTTCTTCACCTCAGCATCGAGGTTGTCGTGGAGGCACTTGACGCCTGTTGGCGAGAAGAGCACCACCATATCGTAGTCGAAGGCCTTCTTCTCCTCCGGTGTGAGGTCGTCGTTGACGGTCTGATACATGACGCATTCGGTATGCTCTATGCCCGCCTTGTCGAGTACGTTCTTGACATCGTCGTTGTGTACGGAGCTCAGCGGGACAAGATATTTCTCATCGTTGTGCTTCTGCATGGCCGGAATAAGGTCGGCGAGCTTTCCTGTTTCAGCGAAGAACACCTTTCGTTTGCGATACTGCACATACTTCTGTATATAGAGCGATATAGTCTCTGTAGTGCAGAAATACTTCATTGTCTCGGGCACGCTGACGCGTAGCTCCTTAGCGAGTTGGAAGAAATTGTCAATGGCATAGCGTGATGTGAACACTACTGCGGTAAACTCTCCCAATGGCACATGCTGCTCACGGAATTCTCTCGAACTGACTCCGACGACTTTAATGAATGGTCGGAAAGTGAACTGCACGTCATAATTTCGTTCCATAGCAGCATATGGCGAGTTGCCACTGGCAGGCTGCGGCTGTGAAACAAGTATTTTCTTTATCATCTTCTTATGTTATATTGCGAACGATTTCGCTTAGTAATTTACCTTCAAATAATTGGCCACGGCGGTCAAAACGGCCCATAGAATGACGGGCGGAATAACTTCAAGGGTGCAAAAGTACAAAAAATTCTGCAAAAAAGCGCTCTTTTTGTCAAAAAAGATTTGATTTGCCTTATAAAAGAGTGTTATCTTGGCGAAAATGAGAACAATTGCGATGTAAAACGCGACAATTTGCAACGACATTCCGAAATAAGCCACGATGAGCAATGCCGGTGTGAGGAATATGCCCTCGAAGGCGCTGACAATCATCTTCACGAGTGTCCACTGCTCGCCCTGCCGGGTGTTGAAGAATATCTTGCTGACGGAGGTCTGCAGCAGATGTTCGACGTTGATGAGTGCGAGGAATCCTCCGAAGAATATTCCCATGAGCGTGTATTCGCTGTAGGTGATGTATGTATCGGAGATGTACTCGTTGGCAAAGAAATAGAACAGCAGCGACATGATGACGGCGGTGTATATCTCTGCGAAGATGAGGTATCGGCGCTCTGCCGACGACTCCCGCTCCAACAACGAGTTTGCACGCACCTTATGGAAGAAATTGCGCAGCTGGAATGCTATTGACTTCCATGCTCGGCTGATGCAGAGTATGAGCATGAGAATGAGGAAGATGAGCAGCGGTGTGAGGACATTATCCTGTCGGAGGGTGTAGGGCATAGGGTCACCGGCCATGCCGTATCGTCCGCCTTGCAGCTCATCGTGCAGCAGCGTGTCTTTTGCGAAGAATGACTCCTTGTAGTATTTCGGTAGCGGGCGGACGTCGGGCTTGAGCTCCTTGCCGCGGTCGGGCATGAGGAATGAGTCCACCTTCACCGGCCAGTGGTTCTGGTTGCTGGTGTAGATGGACTGCGCCGCGCTGTCGGTCGGCAGCTGCAGCACATTGTTGGGCACAGAGGTCTGGCCCTCAACGGACTCTGCGGCCTGCTGGGGCTGTTCCTTATGTATGGAGTCTGGTTGCTGAAACACTATCTGTCAGGATGTTACATCAGAGCCCGAAGGCACGTTTGATATCATCTACGCGGTCGAGCTTCTCCCATGTGAAGAGCTCCACCTCGATGTCCTTGTCGCCGTTGTAGAGTGATGTGAAGTGCTTCGTGACCTTCTTGTTGACACGTCCCATGTGGCCGTAGGCGGCCGTCTCGCTATAGATAGGCTGGCGCAGCTTGAGCGTCTGCTCTATCTGGTAAGGGCGGAGCTTGAAGAGCGTAGATATCTTCTCGGCTATCTCGCTGTCTGACAGCTGAACGTGAGAGCGGCCGTAGGTGTTGACGTAGATGCTGACAGGGTCTGCGACACCGATGGCATACGACAGCTGGACGAGCATCTCGTCGGCAACGCCGGCAGCAACCATGTTCTTCGCTATCCAGCGTGCGGCGTATGCTGCGGAGCGATCGACCTTCGACGGGTCTTTGCCCGAGAATGCGCCTCCACCGTGAGCGCCCTTGCCGCCGTAGGTATCGACGATGATCTTACGGCCCGTCAGGCCGGTATCTCCATGCGGACCGCCGATGACGAACTTGCCCGTCGGGTTGACATGGTATGTGATATTGTCGTCGAAGAGGCGCAGCACGTCGGCTGAGAGCTGGCTCTTCACGCGTGGGATGAGGATGTTGATGACATCGGCCTTGATGCGTGCCACCATGGCTTCGTCGGCAGACTTCTGTGCCTCAGGGGTGTTGTCGGCAGGGAGGATGAATTCATCGTGCTGCGTAGAGACCACGATGGTGTTGATGCGCTGTGGCACACCGTCGTCGCTGTACTCTACGGTGACCTGCGATTTTGAGTCGGGACGGAGGTAGGTCATCTCCTTACCCTCGCGGCGTATCTCGGCGAGAGTCTTCATGAGGAGATGTGAGAGGTCGAGCGAGACAGGGATGTAGCGGTCGGTCTCGTTGGTGGCGTAGCCGAACATCATGCCTTGGTCGCCGGCGCCCTGGTCTTCAGGGTTCTCGCGGCTGACACCCATATTGATATCGCCCGACTGCTCGTGTATGGCGCTCATGATGCCGCAGGAGTTGCCGTCGAACTGATACTCTGACTTGGTATATCCGATGCGATTGATGGTCTTGCGTGCAATGGTCTGCAGGTCAACGTATTTCTCTGACGTCACCTCGCCCATGATGACCACCTGTCCGGTTGTTACGAACGACTCTATGGCGCAGTGTGACTGCGGATCGTAGGCGAGAAACTGGTCGAGCAGCGCGTCGCTGATCTGGTCGGCAACCTTGTCTGGATGCCCCTCAGATACTGATTCTGATGTGAAAAGATACATATTATATTATTTATTGTATTTGTTGACGATATTGTTCGTTTTGAGCGGCAATGCCGTTGGTATTGAGTTACGGTGCCGTTAGTATTGAGTTACAGCCTCATTAGTATTGGATTACAGCGTCGTTAGTATTGCCTTGCGATGCAATTACTCAGTCTTTATATTGTAATTACTCAGTCTTTATACTGTAATTACTCAGTCTTTACTGTGTAATTACTGAGTCTTTACTACTTGAAGAGATACTACCGGGCACGTTAACAGCTACAAATGAGACAGTAATCAGATACAAGTGAGACGGCAATCAGCTCCCAAGCGTACTGTAACGGAATACCATCCATGCCACCATTCTCATTTGCAGAGCATTCTTTAGACATCCCCCCTTGGGGGGCTTGGGGGCTTGTCTTTTTCTTTTTTACTTCTTCGTAGCCTTTACGAAGTAAACGATGAGAAGGCAGTATGCCACGAGCGACGCTGCCTGGCTCAACGGATTCTCCACCCATGCGGCGCTGATGAAGTCGTAGCCCATAAAGCGCAGGAGGGCTGACACCACTCCCATGAGCGCTCCGCCGGCGATGAAGCCAGAGGCGATGAGCGTGCCGCGTTCGCCGCGCAGCTTGTTCTGTGCCTCGTCCTTAGTGCGTGTGGTGACATACCAGCTTATCTCGCCGCCAATGAGCAGCGGAACATTGAGCTCCAGCGGAATGAACATGCCGAGGGCGAAGGCCAAGGCCGGCACCTTCAGCCATGTCAGGATGATGGCTATCACAGCACCGATGGCATAGAGCAGCCATGGTGCGCCGGCACCGTTCATGAGAGGCTCGATGACGGCAGCCATAGCGTTGGCCTGTGGGGCAGCAAGCTGTCCGGAAGAGAAGCCGTAGGTCTCGTTCAGCAGCATCATCACACCGGCGACGGTAGCGGCCGAGACGAGTGTGCCGAGGAATTTCCACTGCTGCTGCTTGCGGGGCGTAGAACCTATCCAGTAGCCTATCTTGAGGTCGGTGACAAAGCAACCGGCCATTGACAGCGCGGTGCAGGCGACAGAGCCCATAATGAGCGCGGCAAGCATGCCCGTGGTGCCGGAGAGACCCATGGCAGCCATGACCACCGACGCGAGGATGAGCGTCATGAGCGTCATGCCGGAGACAGGGTTCGTGCCGACGATAGCGGTGGCGTTGGCGGCAACGGTCGTAAACAGGAACGATATGCCGACGACGAGCAGCAGCGAGACTATGGTGAACAGCCAGTTCTGCTGCATAACACCGAAATAGAAGAACACGGCTATGGCGATGACAGCTGCCACAACGGCGATGCCTATGAACTTGAAAGACAGGTCTTTCTGTGTGCGGAGGACTGTAGCGGTGGCTGCGCCCTTGCCGCGAAGCTCACGGGCAGCGAGGCTGACGGCACCGGTGATGATGCTCCATGAATTGATGATGCCGATGATGCCGGCCATGGCGATGCCGCCGATGCCTATAGACTTGCCGTAGTTGGTGAAGATCTGCTCGGCAGACATCTGCCCGACGGTCTGCGTGATGGAGGGATTCCACTGGTTGAGCACCATATCTCCGCAGAAGACGGACATCAGAGGGACGATGAGCCACCATACGGCGAACGAGCCAAGACAGATGATGAAGGCGTACTTCAGGCCGACAATATATCCGAGACCGAGCACGGCGGCGCCGGTATTGACCTTGAAGACGAGCTTAGCCTTGTCGGCAAGCAGCTCGCCGAGGCCTACGACACGCGTCGTGAACTCCTCATTCCACCAGCCGAAGGTGCTGACGATGAAATCGTACAAGCCACCGATAAGGCCCGCTACGGCGAGCATCTTGGCTTGTGAGCCGCCCTGCGATGCCTCATTCAAGGCGCCAGCAGTCTCACTCTCGGAGATTGAATCTCCGAGAATGCGCTCACCATCAGCGTCGCTCTCTGCATCATCGCCACCGTCAGGCTCGCCGCTGACAAGCACCTGCGTGGTGGCCGTGGCCTCCGGGAACGGATACTTGCCGTGTTGCTCCTTGACGAAGAATTTGCGGAAAGGTATAAGGAACAGTATGCCGAGCACACCGCCCAGCAACGACGCTATGAATATCTGCCAGAAGCTGGCAGTCATCTCAGGGTACTTCGCCTGCAGGATGTAGATGGCCGGCAACGTGAAAATGGCACCGGCAACGACGGCACCGGCACACTCGCCGATGCTCTGGATAATGACATTCTCGCCGATGGCGTTCTTGCGCTTAGTAGCGGTGGATACGCCGACAGCGATGATGGCGATAGGTATGGCGGCCTCAAACACCTGACCGACCTTAAGACCAAGGTATGCTGCGGCTGCCGAGAAGATGACAGCCATGAGGACACCCCACCCTACTGACCATGCGTTCACCTCCGGATATTCGTTCTGCGGACTGAGCACTGGCTCGTAGTCCTCGCCCTCGCGCAATTCGCGGAAGGCATTTTCTGGTAGTTTTCCCATTATAAATTCGTTTTAGGGCGCAAAATTACTCATTTTTCTTGAAATACGCAAAAAATCCACCTTATTTATATAAAAAGAACAAAATAATTGTCATTTCTGGCACGATTCTTAATTAAAATTATTAACTTTGCACAAAATAAACAACAAAACAAACATTATGACATTTACTGAGAATGCTGTCAAGGTGTTCAACCAGGCTATTGCCGATTATCACATCAAAGACAACGTAGACACACCTATCAACAACCCTTACAAGAGAGAGGACATCGAAAACCGCCTCTACCTGAAGTGCTGGATAGACACCGTGCAGTGGCACTATGAGGATATCATACGCGATCCGCACATCAACCCCATTGAGGCCGTGGCTCTAAAGCGTCGCATCGACCAGTCAAACCAGGACCGAACCGACCTCGTAGAGCAGATTGACTCATATTTCCGACAGATGTACTGCGACGTCAACGTACTGCCTGGCGCTCGCATCAACACCGAGTCTCCTGCCTGGGCCATTGACCGTCTCAGCATTCTGCAGCTGAAGATATACCACATGCAGGAGCAGGTGCAGCGTACAGACGCATCAGCTGAGCACCGTCAGAAATGCCAGACGAAGCTCAACGTGCTCCTTGAGCAGAACAAAGACCTCTCCACGGCCATTGACCAGCTACTCGATGACATACAGGCCGGCCGCAAATACATGAAGGTATATCGCCAGATGAAGATGTATAACGACCCAGCCACAAACCCTGTGCTATACAAGAAATAGGAAGCCCCTCCCAGCCTCAACCTAAAGGCACTAACTTCGTGTCGCCCCAAGGGGAGGAGCAGGAAGAATGCGACAACTAATAACAAATATTTATTATACAGAAGGTTAAGGGTAAAGAGCTATGATTACCGCATCTATTGCGATGGTCACATTCTCGGAGATTTAATCTCCGAGCCAGATTAAGGAGCAAGAGCTAAGGAGTAAGGATTAAGGTTAAAGGACAACACTTGAAACACATCATCTGCATACGATTCTCTGCTATGGGAGATGTCGCAATGACAGCACCCGTGGTCAAGGCATTCGCCCTGGCCCACCCCGACATGCAGGTGACGATGGTGAGCCGACCATTCGCCAAGGCGTTCTACGATGACCTCGCGCCGAACATCCGATTCGTAGGCATTGACCTCAAGGCACCACGATACAAAGGGGCGCTCGCACTGGAGCATCTCTACCAGGACATACGGGCACTGAAGCCCGACATGATTGCCGACCTGCACGATGTCCTGCGCACGCAGTATCTGCGTCTGCGCTTCCATCTTGCCAACACCTTCTCCACCCGTCACATCCCCATTGCCCACATCGACAAGCACCGTGCCGGACGGAAGGCTATCACACGCCAAGAGAACAAGCAGCTCTCTCAGCAGCCGACATCCTTCGAGAAGTATCAGGCCGTCCTCGCACAGCTCGTGCCAACAGAATGGCCAGCACCCACCAGCGTTCCAACGCTTAACATCCCAACCACTGATGCACTCCCGCCCATAGAAGGGACAGCAGAGGCCGTCCTCGCGCAGCACGTGCCAACAGAATGGCCAGCACCCACCAGCGTTCCAACGCTTAACATCACAACCACTGACGCACTCCCGCCCATAGAAGGGACAGCAGAGGCCGTCCTCGCACAGCTCGTGCCAACAGAATGGCCCGCACCCACCAGCGTTCCAACGCTTAACATCCCAACCACGGACGCACTCCCGTCCATAGAAGGGACAGCAG
>R12__coassemble_1076_pt1 | contig 9836 bp, 4 predicted proteins | sample R12__metabat2_high_PE_039 | metagenome-assembled genome bin R12 | reverse complement strand
CTGCCGGCCATTGCTGGCAGCTGGCAGCTCGACGATGCCGTCAGCGCCTTTGCGCTGCACCTCTATGCTATAGACGTAGATGCCACCGCTGACACTCAGTGTGACATCACCGTCGGCTTCAACAGTAGCACTGGCTGTCGTCTGTGCCGTTGTCATAAGAGCCACTTCAGAGAGATTGGTCGTCTCAAAGCCACGCTCGGCAGAGCTGTTGGCCGACTTCCATGTCACAAGCACGATGTCTCCTTTCGCCAGCGAAGGAATGACAATGGTTGAGCCTGCCTTGTTGAAGCGTATGCTGGTACTGTAGAACACGACAGAATTAGCAGGAGCGGTAATAATGAGGCCAGCTGCCTCGCTGATGGTCTTGCCATTGGCAGCGAGCTGCTCTGCGGTGAGTGTTCCTGAGTATGTGTAGTTGCCACCATCGGCAGTCCACTGTGAGTCTGACGCGAGGTTATCGGTAGTAACCTCGCTGCGCGTAAAATCCCATTTGTTCAGAGTGGTTGCCTGTCCACTGTCGCTACTGCCACTATCGCTGCCGCTGTCTGGAGTGACGCCCTCACCATCTTTGTAGTCAGGGTAGTACTCCTCAAAGTATCCATCGACAGTCTTGTCAGAATTCTCACTCTCTGCCTTGACGATGTCCTCTACGAGCTCGTTGCAGTACACCTCGAGATTGGTGTAGTAGCGATGTGAGTCGAGATTGTATAGCTTGCTGTCGCTGGCATCATTGGGATTCAGACCGTGTGCCGTCTCCCAAGCGTCGGGCATGCCGTCGCGGTCGGTATCTGTAGGTGCTGCTTCCGATGTCAGCTCAGGCCATCCCCCAGCGTCGTCCTGGCTGTTGATGAAGCCTGTGCTAAGTCCCGATCCGGTGTATTTTGCCACGCCATTGGTGACGTCGTCAGCGATGTACTTGTCATGAGAGTCACGATGTAATGACGCTCCGGCATACTTTACCACCATGGCATAGGCATTCTCTGCCGTCTGTGTGCGGATAGTACCGTAAGCGATAGGCTGCGTGAGCTTTATGGTGTCACGCGTGACAGAGGTGAATGTGCCGTCATTGCCGTTGGCATCAATCTGGTTAATGAAGCCCTGTCCCCAGTTGTCCTTTGTCACCTCGTCGTATTTTGAGTTGACATTGCCGTTGACATAGTAGTGTCCCCAGACATGCCACATCGGCAGCCAGCCGTTGCCGGTGACATTGCCATTGGCATCAACCTTGCGCTCACAATATTCTGTTGTGCGGATATTCACCTTGGCGATGCGCTTGCCGACGCTGGAGCCTGTGGCAGGGCCCGGCTTATAGTAGTTGTTGACGATGTTGACGTTCATGCCCTCACCGCCGTAGCAGCCGTTGCCTCCCCAGTTGTACATGACGTTGTTGCGGAGATCCATGCGCTCGTCACACTGTGTGCCAGGACGTGGGCCGAGACGTGGTGTGCGTGAGGTGTGGTGTGCAATAAGGTTGTGATGGTATGACGCTCCCGAGCCTCCCCAGTTGCCGCCGTAGCCATGAGCGCCCTTGGAGTGTCCGGAGTTCACCATGCTCTGGTCAACGAAGTTCCACTGTATGGAGATATTCTTTGAGCCATAGACAGAGAGGCATTCGTCCACCGACCATGACACGGAGCAGTGGTCAACGATGATGTTTGCCTGATCCATGCCGCCAAGGCCGTCGCCTTCATGATTGGCGACATTGCGGTTGCCAAGGCGGAAGCGGAGGAATCGTAGTATGACGTTCTGTGCAGCGATGGTAAACGGATAGTCAGCGATGCAGATACCGTCGCCCGGTGCTGTCTGTCCGAGTATAGACACCCAGCCGTTCTTTATTGACAACGCACTCTTGAGATAGATAGTGCCAGAGACATCGAAGACGATGGTGCGCTTGCCAGACTTGCTGATAGCCCAGCGTAGCGTGCCCTCCGAGCCGTCGTCGGTGAGTTTCGTGACATGATATACGGCACCCTCACGTCCACCTTTGGTGGTGTAGCGTGCGAAGCCTTCGGCTCCCGGGAATGCCGGTGCCGACTCAAACTGTGCCATGGCACTCACAGCGAACAGTACGCTGGTGATGGCTGCTGTAAGAAACTTCTTCATTTGCTTGTTGCTTATTATTGGTTTATAATATTCTTGCCGTCTGTTATTTGTTTACAAACTTCTTTCCATTGGTGATGACGATGCCCTTGTGGGCGGCATTGACACGCTGGCCGGCGAGGTTGTATGCGGCTGTGCCGGCAGCCTTGCTGTCAGTGGCAACGGTGTTGATAGCGTCAGGCTCGCCGTAGGTTACGGTGAAAACGAAGCAGACCTGCTCACCGGTGTTGGTGAAGTCAAACTGCGAGACACCGCCGAGGTTATACTCGCAGACGTCTGGCTCGCTGCCGCTACGGCTCTTGATGATCTGTGCATCGGCCTCGGTGTATGTCACGCCGCCGACACTCTTCCAGTATGTTGTGCGGAAGCCCGTCTCCGGATACTTGTCGAAATTCTGGTTGGTATCCTTTGCGTTGTAATAGACATAGATCTTCACGCTCTGTGCATACATGCCGTCAGGGCATGTGAAAGTATTTGTCTTGCCATTGGATATCTTGATGGATGTGTAGTCGCCGTCGTCGGTGGTGATGGTGACGCCATTGGAGAATGCCTTGCCTTCTGTGTATGGGAAGGTGAGGGTGGCACCATCGGCAAACTCAAACTTGTTGTCCTCAACGAGGAGGCCCTCATTGTAGTAATACATGCTGGTGACGGCAGCGGGTTTCTCTTGAGCCACCACCTCCGGCAGCACCATATTGTTGTCGAGCTTAGCGCCAGCACCGTGTGTGCCCTCAAGGATTTCCGGCACGTGGGTATAGTCTATGAGCTTATACTCGTAAGGCATTGTCACTGTCTTGTCCGTTGACGTGTAACTGAAGCTGTTGTCATGGGCGTAGATGTAACGCTTAGAGCCGCTGCCAGTGAGAGGCAAACTGACACCTGCGGCATGATAGTTGCCCTCGACGACGGCACGGCAGTTGTCGTTGAGTGTCATGCCCACTGAGTTGCCCGGACAGTTATGGTAGTTATTAATAAGGTGGACGTAGCAGTCGCCGCACTGTGGCAGACGGCGCATGCAGCCCGGTCCCCACTCGTTGCAGCCGAAGGTGAGATGCAGCATCATCGCGCCATCAGCCCATCCGCAGCCGTTGGTGTAGGCGTGAGAGAAGCTGCGGTCGGTGTAACAGAAGTAGTTCCAGGTATAGGTGCAGTAGTCGCAGCGCTTAGAGTCGAGGGCACCGTCCATAGAGTCCTGGAAGTAGCAGTGGTCTATCCAGATATGCTTTGCCTCGGTGTTGCTGATGAGGTCCACGGCATCGATATCTACAGCACCCGGTCCGATGAGCGAGAGGTTGCGGATGATGACATTCTCGTCGGAGGCATCGAGACCGAAGATGCCTGAGCCGCTGCGCAGCTCATAGACGCCACGCTTCTGATACTCCAGCTCCATCATTGCCTTCTTCGTGAAGAACGCCCGCTCGTCGCATGTCAGCGTAGTGCCATCAGGCAGTGTGCCTGTATATTGGTTGGTGCTGCTCAGACCGGCGAGTCCTTGCTTGTTGAGATATGCGATGTCGTCAGCCGTGAGATAGAACTGCGTGCAGAGACGTGCATTGTTGATGCCGACGATGGTTTTGTTCTTTGCACCTGTCACCTTCATCTGGCTGGCAATGATGAAGTCACCATTGGAGCCGTCGAGGATGACGACATCGTTCTTGGCGATGGCTGCGAGAATCTGCTGGTCGTCGGTCTGTCCGCCGCCGAGTGCGGTGATTGTCACCTGTTTGGCATTGTCATAGCCGTAGATGCCGCCACCGCTGAGGTTGTATGGCGTGCCTTGCTCATCAGCCACGGTGGCAAAGCCCCATGGCTTGTTGTCGAAATACTGTGCGGCATCTGTCTGTGCCGATGCCGTGATGCATGTTGCTGCTGCAATGATTGCAGCTGTGAGGAACTTCTTCATTGTCATTTATTTATATTTTTCTTACCATTTGTGATGATGACACCCTTATGGGCAGCATTGACACGCTGACCCATAATATTATATGTATTGACAGAGGCATTGCGGCTGTCGCTGCTGACGGTGGCAATGCCAGAGATTTCGCCGTATGTCACGCTGAATGCGAAGCAGAGCTGCTTGCCGCCGTTGAGGAGTACCATCGATGTCGCACCGCCGATATTGAATGTCTGCACGTCAGGGTTGGCACCGTCCTTGAAGCTGCTCATCAGCGTTGCTGTTGATGAGGTGTAGGTGTTCGGACCCACCTGTGCCCAGTAAGCGTTGCCGCTGTCGGCATTAACGTAGCTGTATATCGTGACACTGCTGATGCCCTTGCCCTCCGGTGCATAGAATGTGTTGGCGGCACCGTTGGAGAGTTTGATGCTCTTTGCCGACTCCTGATTGATGGTAAGGTCAGAGCCTGATGAATATTGCTTGCCGTCAGAAGAAACGTTCTTGCCGGTGAGCACGAGCTGTGCTCCGTCAGGATAGACGATGACGCTATGGTCGTCGATAGTTTGCTTGTCAAGATACTCATAGAAGACGGTCTCGTCGGCACTGGCCGACTCGCCGTTCTGGTAGTCAGGATAGTACTCCTCGAAGGTCTCGCTGGCCTCGCTGCGTCCGGCTTTGATGTCGTTCTCTACGAGTGATGCGGCATAGACCTCGATATTGGTGTAGTAGCGCTTAGAGTCGAGGTTGTATTTTGCTGCGTCGTTGACGTTAGGGTTGAGGCCATGAGCCGTCTCCCATTCGTCAGGCATGCCGTCCAGGTCGGTGTCGGTCTTCGGTGTGCCTGCTGTGAGTGCCGGCCAGCTTACGCGGGAGCTGGATGCTCCGATGAGCTGTCCTGTCATATTCTTTGTGTCGTTGATGACGCGTGTGTCGATATCGTCACGACTGAACGAGCAGCCGGCGTATGCCAGCACCTGATTGTAGGCTGTCGGGGCAGTCTGCATACTGATGGTGCTGTATTGGAACTCCTCGTCGCTGACGGTGAACTTGCTCTGCGACAGATACTTCGTCTGCCATACGTTATAGGCTATCGGCGAGTCGCTGTCCATGCGGATGCTGCTTGTATTGATGCTTGCTGCCACGCCGTTCATGTATGTGCCAGCAATATAGAATGAGCCAGGGACAGGAGTGCCTGTGCAGTTGCCACACGCTGTGGAAGGATTGAGGATGCGTCCGTTGGATGTTGTCGATGGGCCAGCCTTGTAGTAGTTGTTTATCATGTTGAACTTCTTCGACTCACAGCCCTCGTTGTTCTCGCCGCCATAGGCAGAGTTGCCGCCCCAGTTGTAGATGACATTGTTGACATAGTCCACCGGACCGGTGAGGGTGGAGACGTAGCCGTGGTCGAAGCGTATCATACGCGAGTTGTTATGAGCAAGGAGGTTATGATGGAACGATGCCTTCTTACCGCCCCAGATGCCACCGAAGCCATGTCCGCTGCTGCCCTTCGCCTGACTGTCGTTGAGGCTCTCTGAGAGTATGCACCACTGCAGGGTGAAGTTCTCGTTGCCATAGAACGAGCCTACCTCATCGGTTGACCATGACAGCGAGCAGTGGTCGATGATGATATTGCGGCACTCAGAGCCGTCGTGGTGTGATGACGACATCGCATCGTCGTCGATGCCGTCGCCCATACGGCAGCGGATATAGCGTATCACGACATTGTTAGTAGAGATATAGAATGAGTTACCCTTCAGGCAGATGCCCTGTCCTGGAGCTGTCTGTCCGAGGATGGTGATGTTAGGGTTCTTCACGTTCATGCGTGACTGCAGCTCTATCGTGCCATCGACATCGAAGACGACGATGCGCTTGCCCGAAGCCTCCACGGCAGCACGCAGCGAGCCCTCACCGGAGTCGTTGAGGTTAGTGACATGATATACCTGTCCGCCACGGCCTCCCGTAGCGTAGCGTCCGTAACCCTCAGCACCCGGGAATGCCGGTGCCGACGTAAACTGTGCCGATGCCGTGATGCATGCAGCGAGCATCATGAGCGAGAATAGAATCTTCTTCATCTGTTAGTTATGTTTATTTGTTGTTTGCAATTATGCGGTTAGTGTTTGCGTCGCAATGTTCTGCACCTATGGTGCACACAATTCCTTTGCAAAGTTACAGAAAAAACTCCGTAATGACGAATAAAACGCAGAATTATTGTGCGTTTAATGTTATTTAACTAAATATTTCTCTCCTTTATGCTCTCAATGTGAAAATAAATGAGTAATTTTGTGCCCAAATTGGATAATGCCACCTTAATGTAAATATATTCAACATTATTATATTATTAACTTAATTCAAATCATTTATGAAGAAATTCTTTACTCTCATCGCTGCCGCTATCATGGCAGTAAGCGCAAGCGCACAGACGGAGACCGACAGCGTCATGGCTCTCGTCAACGCTCTCGAGCCTGTAACAGTCGGCTACACATGGATTGCTGACAACTTCACCGCCAATGGCACAACAGCCATCAAGACAGGCACAGCCATGGACAACAAGGTGCTCGCAGCAGGCGGTGCTGACCTCGCTGCAGCTACCAACAAGGGCAAGAACACTATCGGTGGCACAGAGTATATGAACTCTGCCCGCCTCAAGGGCTACCAGCGCGCTCTCTGCATCCGCACCGAGTCAGCCATCAAGGTTAAGGTTTACTATCAGTCACATGCTGAGCGTCACATCGCTATCGCAAAGACTCTCACCACAGACGATGGCGCATTGACCGACATCGAGTCAGCAGCAGAGGTGAGCACAACATCTTATGAGTTCACAATGGCTGCCGGCGACCACCGCTACATCACATCTGTTGACGCAGACAACAAGGGCGCTGACCTTTATATCGGTGGCTTCGAGGTGCTCGATCCTAACAGCGGCTCAGGCAGCAGCGAGGGTGGCTCAACACCTACTCCTACTCCTGGTGAGGCTACTGGCGGTGTGATCTTCTCATGGGTATCAGAGACTGTCGCTGACGGTGGCACAGACGCTGATGGCTATCCAACATCTGTCGGCAATGTGACAATGATTGGCCAGACAGCTACTGGCTCTTCAAATGCAAACCGCGTGAACTATCTCAACGCTTATCCTGACAAGTCTAATGTTGCCTACCATCGTTACACACTCTGCCTCAACGGCAAGTCTGCTGACGTTGACTCTGACAACTACATCGATATCATCCCTACACAGCCATTCTCTGAGGGTGACGTCATCACAGCTACTGGTTTCTACAACAAGGGTGAGGAGAAGGATTGCTCTATCTACTTCAAGTATAGCAACGGCACCGTTGTCGCTGATGACCAGAAGTTCGCTGACATCCAGAATGGCCTCGAGAACATCAAGGACTACCTCTATGCTGTTCCTACAGCCGCTGTCGGCTCAACATCAGTACGTCTGACACGTAATGCCTCTGGCACAAACATCTTCATCACAAAGCTTGTCATCACCAGCCCAAGCGCTGACGGTATCGCCAACGTAGAGACTGTTGCTGCTAAGTCAGGTGCTATCTACAACCTCGCTGGCCAGCGCGTTAACGCTAACGCAAAGGGCCTCGTCATCATGGGTGGTAAGAAGTACATGGTGAAGTAAGCAAATGAAGAATGAAGAATGAAGAGTGAAGAATGAGGATTACCCGCTGGCATGCATGACGTCAAGGCGGCATTCCATGTTAGGCGTTCATTAGAAACGATTAAGGTATCTACATTATCACTCTAACAATACCAAAGGCGAAGTCCTGCAAATGGGCTTCGCCTTTTACATCCCATAATCATCCCCTGTCCAAGCCATTTATCACCCCGCAACACATCAAAGCCAACCACCTTAAATCATACAAACGAAGCAACAACCAACAATTAACAAGACTATATGCGCCAAACGCCAATAAGCATCTGCATAACGACATACAACGGAGCTCGTTTCATAGCAGCACAACTGGACAGCATTCTTTCGCAGACAGACAATCAGGCCGAGATCATCATCTCTGACGACGGAAGTACTGACGGTACGCTGGATATCCTGCAGCAATACGCCACACGCTATGCTGGGAGGATACGACTCATACGCCATCACTTTGATGGGCAGACGACATTTCCCCTCGATCCCACCACACGCAACTTCGAGAATGCCTTGCGCCATTCGCATGGAAGCATCATATTCCTTGCCGACCAGGACGACGTCTGGCTGCCCGGCAAGGTAGAGCGTATGGTGGCGGCGCTGAAGGATAGCGACCTCGCCATCCACGACGCCCACATTGCAGATGAGCAACTGCATATCATCGGTGACAGCTACTTCAGCATCGTCCGTCCCTCAAGAAGCCTGTGTGACAATATTGCCCATTGCTCTGCATTAGGATGTTGCATGGCATTCCGCCGGGAGCTGCTGGAAGCTGCCCTCCCTTTTCCTCGTACCGGTGTAGCCCATGACCTGTGGCTGATGCTCACCGCATGCCGCGGCTGGCGCATAAGCATCGTCAACGAGCCGCTGCTGCTCTACCGCAAGCACGAAGGCAGCCAGACGACGAGCGGCAGCCATAGCCACTACAGCATGGCATTCAAACTGAGATATCGTTTACGGGCACTGAATGCCGTCATGCGACATCGCAGCAAATCACGAGCCACAAACCACCATAACGGCTGCGAACACAAGCAACAGAACGCCGGAACGGAATGTCCCACACCATTGGCAATACTCATGGCGACATACAACGGAGAGCGGTATCTCGCCCAGCAGATAGATTCCATCATCAGCCAGTCATACAGCCAGTGGACGCTATACATCTGTGATGACGGCAGCAAAGATGCCAGCCATAATATCATCGCTGATTATGTCAGCCGCTATCCCAACCGGATTATAGCCCTCGACCTGCCACAAGCACATGGAGCATGCCGCAATTTCATGCAGATGCTTGAGCATGTGGAGGCAGACTACACCATGTTCTGCGACCAGGATGACGTATGGCATTCCGACAAGATAGAGCAGACGATGCAGGCAATGCAACAGGCAGAGGCACATTATGGAACAGACGATCCCATCGTGGTACACAGCGACCTGCGAGTCGTCGATGCCACTCTGCAAGAGATCTGTCCCTCTTTCTGGCTGATGTCTGACATACGTCCGGCAGCAGTAAAGCGTCTGAAAGACATGTGCATGGTAAATCCCGTCACCGGATGTACGATGATGCTGAACGCTGCCGCACGGCTATCGACACGCCACATGACAGCTGCCACACTGATGCATGACGCATGGATAACCCTTTGCACGCTATATGCCGGTGGTCACATAGTAGTTGTTGACAAGCCGCTGATAGACTATCGTCAGCATGGCCGCAACACCATAGGCGCTATCGACCAGCGACAACGTGGCATGGCGTATCGGCTGCGAAACATTACGGCAACACTCTCGGCCAACAGGCAGACGTTGGCGCAGGTGCGTGAGTTTGAGCATGTCTCATGGCCTTAGTATATATACCTTAAGATTAAATACCGGCTGACGTGAAGAAGGAGGCTGCCTCCGCATTCGTTTATGGCTTCAAAGAAGCCAAATATTTAAGGCAAATAATGTCAGAGCCACATTATTCATACTCATTTGTAGAACATTAATCAACGTATAATTGAAATTTTGAGTTAACATCATTTAGTTACAAATCAAAGTTGCAGGCGATGAAATCACAAAGAAAATATTAGAAATATAGGACAAAGATCTGATGCGAGGTGCATCCTTATTTGTAGCCAATTGCGATGCCGTTAGTATTGAGTTGCACTGCCATTGCTATTGAGTTGCGGTGCCATTGCTATTGAGTTT
>R12__coassemble_1069_pt1 | contig 9862 bp, 4 predicted proteins | sample R12__metabat2_high_PE_039 | metagenome-assembled genome bin R12 | reverse complement strand
GTGCCGGTCGTATTGCCGAAGGCGTGTGCTACCGTCTGTGGACGAAGGCCTCCGAATGCCGAATGGCAGAGCAGCGGCGCCCGGAGATTGCCGATGCCGACCTGTCGGCCATGCTGCTCGATATCGCGGCATTCGGCGAGAGCGACATCGAGGCATTGCCGTGGCTCACGATACCGCCGCGCGGCAATATCATACGGGCGAGAGATCTGCTCGTGATGCTTGGTGCCATTGATGCCGACGGACGCATAACTGCCATTGGCAAGCGCATGGCTAAGATGCCGTGCCATCCACGCATAGCACGCATGCTCGTCATGAGCGATAGCAATCGCGACCGCCGTCTGACGGCATTGGCATGCGATGTGGCCGCCATCCTCGAAGAGAAAGACCCTCTTGGCGACGGCAATGACACCGACCTATCACTTCGACTGACGCTGCTGCGACGTTGCCGTCGGCAGAAACAACCTGGCCGGTGGGCACGCATCGCACAGATAGCTGCGGAATATCGCAGGCTGTGCCGCATAGACGAGGACAACCGTGACATGTCGCCCGAAGAGGTAGGCGAGCTCGTGGCTTATGCGTATCCCGAGCGCATAGCCCGCGCCATGGACCATATCGGCACCTACCGCCTGGCGAGTGGCGATAACGTTCGACTTGACGCGTCAGACCAGATGTCGTCGCACCAATGGTTAGCGGTAGCATCGCTGAACGCAAGTGTCTCTCTGTCAGGGCAGTCGCAGAACGGCATGGGACGCATATTCCTTGCCGCGCCCGTCAACATCGATACCCTGACGGCCATTGCCACAGAGCGCGACAATGTCTCGTGGGACAGCAAGGCCCTAAAGGTCACCATGCAGCATGAGTGGCGCATAGGGCGACTCACAGTTGACAGCAAACCTGTCAATAATGCAGAGCGCTCCGTCGTCATCGGCATTATCTGCGAGGCGATGAAGAAAGACGGTCTCAGCATGCTCTCATGGAACGACGAGGTGCAGCGCCTTCAGCGCCGGGTGGCTGCCGTAGCGGCATGGCATCCGGAGCTGGGCGTCCCCGATTTGTCCACCGAGACGCTCCTCCAGACAGCGGCAGAATGGCTGCCGCTATATCTCGAGGGCAACGGTCGGCTGCGGACATCGGCAGAGGAACTGAAGAAGCTCAATCTCGAGGAGATGCTGTGGAACAGCATTCCGTATGACATGCAGCAGACGATAGACCGGCTGGCGCCTACGCATGTCCGCGTGCCTACCGGCAGCCGCCTGCGCATAGACTATCGGCAGGGAGCCGAGGCACCCGTGCTCAGCGTGCGCCTGCAAGAGTGCTTCGGCATGGAGGATACGCCGTGCGTGGATGACGGGCGACAGAAAGTGCTCATGGAACTGCTATCGCCGGGCTTCAAACCCGTACAGCTGACACAGGATCTGCGGAGCTTCTGGCAGACGACATACTATGAGGTGCGCAAGGAGTTAAGACGGCGTTATCCCAAGCATTACTGGCCCGAAGACCCGCTGCAGGCAGAAGCCGTGCGCGGAGTGAAGCGATGAGGCCGACGAGGGCGATTGATGATGGGCATTTCCCCAGACCATAAGTGGGAGGAAGTCCGACTTGTACAATAGAAAAGAAAGTGGAAAATGGAGAATGGAAAATGGAGAGTGGAAAGTTATGATTACCATTACCACATGGCTCCTTCATCTCGGAATCTTGCCAAGCACTTATTGATGAGACAAGGTAATCATAACTTTCCACTCTCCATTTTCCACTTTACACCTTCCACTTTACCTTCTATCGGAAGCGCCATACAACCGTAAGCACAAAAAAATCCGGAGCAAGGCCCGCAGTTGCAAGGTCTTGCTCCGGAATTGTTTAGTATGCGTATGAATGTGCAAAAGCATTCTGCTGCTATGGCATAAACACCATAGCTTGGCAGGCAACGATAGCGGCTAATGCTCTCTTGGCGGCAGACTCTGGAACTTCCGAGTAGCCACTACCTGCAGAAGATATACCACCGCCAAGACGACGGCTACCTTGTATGGTCCTCGATTGTCATCACCAAAGGCGATGGCTGACAGCGAATTGACTATCATCGGGGAGAGGAACTGCCCAACATACAATGCTGCGGAGATGAGCGGCATCACCGTGGTGATGCTGTCGCGGCCGCCCTTGATGCTCGCTATGGTGTTGAGATAAGGTATGCCCACACCGTTGGCAGCACCTATGCAGGCACAACCGATGATGACGGTCAGCGTCTGCGGCACGAAGGCTATCAGCATGTAGCCAACGAGGAAGGTCAGCGGCGCGATGTATTTCATCTGTAACGGCATGACGCCCATGATCTTGCCGAAGACCATGCCGACGAGGAATGCCACGATGTCGGTGCCTACCATGAGGTTCGTCACCTCCATGCTCGTGAAGCGGCCGGTCTCGGTGATGGCGAAATTCGTTACGAAGACGAAGAAGATGCACATACAGAGGAACATGCCGAGAATGGAAGGATGGAAACGACGCAGCAGTATCCATGTGCCTGCTGTGTGCGCCTCAGCGTATGCCTCGCTGTCGTCTATGCCGGGCATGACATTGTGCGCCTCCTTCTTATAAGAGCGGCCGGGGTGCAGCTTCTCATTGGGCAGGTAGAGCAATACCAAGATGACGGCAATCAGTCCGAGGCCATAGACGAGGAAGGCGTAGTTCCATTCCACCGTCGCCAGCAATCCGGCGAGCATCGTTGCCACGACGCCGCCCATCTGATTCATGGCGGCGGAGAGGCCCATCAGCTGAGACATCTTCTCCGGAGGGAAGTAGTAGGCCAACAGACCTGTTGACAACGGCATTATCATGCCTACGCTGACGCCAAGCAATGCACGCAGAATGAGCAGCGTGACGATGTCTTCGGCGAAGAAGGCTCCCATGCCACAGACAACGTACATGATGAGACCGACGAGGGCTATCGTCTTGGTGCGCATATACTTACATAGCTGCGCGAAACACAGATTGACGATAATGATGAACAGGGCCGGCATGGAGACTATCAGCTTTATCAGCAACGATGGAGCCGAACTGAAGTGCTGCTGGATGATGCCCAATGCCGGGGCGACAGCCGCTCCCGCCATAACGGTCAGGAGGGAGATGGAAAGGATGGTGAAGGTGAGGAGACCGCGGCCCCGAGACTCCTCGGGGGAAAAGCCCTCTATCCCCCCAAGGGGGGACTTTTTAATATGCTCTTTTTGCATTTATATGTTTAATCTTGAATAGTCATCTAATAGACAAAGTATCTAAAAAGACTCCCCCTTTGGTGGCAGAGGGGCATTACCCTTCGCGGGCAGAGGGGCTTTCCCTCCTCCAAGTGCCGTGTACAGATTGATGACAGCCTGTGTCTCGGCAAAGCGATTGGCTACCTGTCCGAGACGCGCTCCTAACAACGACTGCTGCGCTGTGAGCACTTCAAGGTATGTCGTCGTGCCATGTTCCATGGTAAGACGGGTGGCCTTGTAGGCCGTGGCGAGGGCATCCACCTGCTGCTGATATACCGTGGTCTGCTCGTGAGCCTTCTGGTAGGCATCGAGGTAATTGTTCACCTCTACGCCAGCCTCCAGGAGTTTCTTCTCGAAGGCGCTCTCTGCGATGGCGAGTTCGTCGCGAGCCGAAATCTTCTGAGCACGCAGTCCGCCGTTGGCAAAGATTGGCTGGACGATAGAGCCAACAAGCTGCGCAATGGTGAAAGCAGGATTGATGATGTTCGATCCGTCGGTATTCGTCCAGCCGAAGAGTCCCTGCAGCGTTATCTGCGGGAAGAACGAGGAGATGCTTGCCTTGTAAGTGTAGCAGGCGGCACGCAGATTGTTCTCTGCAACTCGCACGTCCGGACGGTTGTACAGTAGCTGACAGGGTACTCCTACATTTGCAACACGCTGGGCGTCAGCCAACGACTGGGGCAGCACAGGCTTAATGCCCGCCATGCTGCCAGCAGGACGATTGAGCAGCAAGGCTAAGGAGTTGCACACCTCATTGCGGCTCTGCTCAAGCTGAAGAATCTGCAAGCGCACACCGGATGCCGCTGCCTCCATCTGGCTTACGGCAGCCTGATTGCTCATGCCGGCATTCATCAGAGCCTTCATCGTGCGCACAGACTCCAGCCAGGTGTGCTCGGTCTCACGTGCGATGGCAAGCTGCTCGTCGAGCATCGCTATGGTATAATAGACATTGGCGACACCGGCGATGAGACCGGTGGCAGTAGCTTGCTCGACATCACGCAGCATATCGCGTGTGGCTTCGGTAGCGAGGTGTCTGTTACGCAGCAGGCCGAAAGCGTCTATCTGCCAGCTGGCGGTGAACGGAATCTGATAGACCTTGCCCGTACTCGGGTAGATGCCGTACTTGCTCAAGGCGCCATTAGGCGTGAAGGCAATGCTCGGCAGATAGCTCAGCTTAGCCGCCGTGAGGCCGGCATTAGCCTCATCGACATGCAGGCGGGCAGCCTCAAGGTCGGTGTTATTGGCCAGACAGGTGTCGATGAGCTGCTGCAGCTGCGGGTCGGCAAATAGTGTGCGCCACGACATATTGCCCAGACTGTTGATGGTGTCTGACTGCAACGCGATGTCGCCGTATAGATTCTGCGGCACATCGGCTGCCGTCTTGGCCTCATACTTGCTGTATATGCCGCAAGAGCTGAGCAGAAAGAGACAGCTCACAAGCATTCCACACATCAAGCCTCCCATCCTCCGGAAGGGGTGTTTCATAATATATATTTGTTTCATTTATATCTTTGTTTCGATGTTTTATCGTTTGATGGTTCTGTCATGTGGAATAGTTGATGTTATAAAAACACATAAAACTAAACGGCAATACGACAAAACCACCAAACAACTAATTATTGAACGCGCTCATATCTGCCAGCGCCTGCTCATGCTTTTCACGCATCTCGGCGGTCTCCTCAATAGCTTGCGGCTTACGGAAACGCTCCTGTATGCGCTCAAAGAAGATATAGAAGACAGGCACGACGAAGAGAAGTGCTATGGTGCCTATGAGCGAACCGCCGACGACACCAATACCAAGCGAGGAGTTACCGTTAGCACCGGCACCCGTGGCAAACATCAGAGGCAGCATGCCGAAGATAAGCGTCAGCACCGTCATGAGGATTGGACGCAGACGGTCCTGGGCGGCAGAGAATGCCGACTCCTCTATGCTCATGCCATGGCGACGACGGTCGAGGGCAAACTCCGTGATGAGGATGGCGGTCTTAGACAGCAGGCCGATGAGCATGATGACACCCGTCTGAAGGTAGATATTGTTCTCAAGGCCGAAGAAACGCGCAAAGAGGAACGAACCCATCAGACCGAACGGAACAGACAGGATGACGGCAAACGGCACAAACCATGACTCATACAGACAGCACAGAATCATGTAGATAAGGAAGACTGCAATGGCATAGATGAAGGCGGTCATATTAGAGCCGGACATCTTTGCCTCCTCACGAGACATGCCGCCATACTCATACGTGTAACCCTGCGGCAGCACTTGGGCTGCCACTTCTGCTATAGCGTTCTGTGCCTCACCGGTAGAGTAGCCCTCGGCAGCATTGGCATTGACCTGGATGCTGGAGTAAAGGTTGAAGCGGGTAGATACCTCGGCACCCTGCGTAGGTGTTATCTTGGCAAACTGTGAGACAGGAGCCATCGACGGTCCGGCATGAACGTACATATTGCTCAGAGCCTGAGTGTCAAGGCGATACTCTGGAGCGGCCTGTATCATGACACGATATACCTTGCCGAAACGATTGAAATTGCTGATGTATGAGCCGCCACAGAAGGCGCCGATGACATCAAGCACATCCTGAGGCGATATGCCAGCGCGCTTGCACTCGACAGCATCGACATCGACATCATACTGAGGGAAGTTCATCGCAAACGACGTATAGGCCATCTGTATCTCGGGACGCTGGTTCAGAGCGCCAAGGAACTGCATCGTCAGCGCATAGAGATCGCGGCGGTCGCCGCCCTTCTGGTCCTGCAAATAGAGTTCTATCGAGTTGCCCTCACCATATCCCGGAATCATCGCCGGCTGGAAACAGAAGATGTCAGCATTCTTTATCTGGGAGAACTCTCCCATCAAACGGCCCATGACAGCGTCGGCGCTGTGCTCCTTGCCCTGACGCTCATCCCAGTGCTTCAGACGCAGGATGGACATGCCGTAGGATGTGCCCTCGCCAGAGATGAGGCCGTAACCGGCAACGGTATTGTAGCGCTCCACCTCCGGATATTTCTTTACGATATCGGCTATCTGATGCATCACAGAGTCGGTTGTGGCACGTGTGGCACCCGGAGTGGCACCGACATTGACCATGATCGTACCCTGATCTTCCTGCGGCACGAGTGCAGTCTTCGTCGTTGTCATAAGATATACGAGGAGCACTGCCGTTGCACCGAATGCCAACCAGGCCATTGCCGGATGGCGGAAGAATTTCTGTATGAGCTTCTTGTATTGCTCAAGAGTGACGCCGAAGGCAGCTTTGTAAGCCACCTTAGTATAATAGTTGATGCTGCGACGCTCATGCTGCTGGCGCAGATGGTCGCTGTTGCCGGCGTAGTTCGTAGGGCGCATCAGCACGGCACACATCGCAGGGCAGAGCGTCAGGGAGTTGACGAGCGAGAGGCCCACTGCCGTTGCCATGGTGATGCCGAACTGCGTGTAGAACTCTCCGGATGTTCCGCCCATGAAGCAGACAGGTATGAAGACAGCCATGAAGACTATAGTACATGTCACGATGGCCATAGTCACCTCGCCCATGGCATCGCGTGTGGCAAGGTATGAGCTCTTATAGCCGCTGTCGAACTTAGACTGCACGGCCTCCACAACGACGATGGAGTTATCCACCACGGTGCCGATGGCGAGCACAAGAGCAAAGAGCGACAGGAGGTTTATGGAGAAACCGGCCAGCTGCATGCACAGGAACGTGCCGATGAGCGAACAGATGATCGATACGGATGGTATGATGGTGGCCTTCATGTCTTGCAGGAAGAAATAGACGACCAATATCACGAGGATGATGGCGATGATGAGAGTCCACACCACATTGGAGATAGAGGCGAAGAGGAAATCATCGGTTGTCATCATCGTTGCGAACTCCACGCCTTCCGGCAGCTCGCTCTTCATCTCCTCCTTCAGCTTGTCGATGTTTGCGTTTACCTCCGTAGCATTGGCTCCTGCGGTCTGCATCGTCATGAAGGTGACACCTGGTCGGCCGCTGATCTGAGAGTTGAAGCCGTAGCTCTGAGAGCCGAGCTCTACGCGAGCCACATCTTTCAGCCGCAGCACCGAGCCGTCAGGGAACGATTTGATGACGATATTCTCAAACTCCTCGACAGTCTTCAGACGGCCTTTATACTTCATAGTGAGCAGGTAGGTGTTCTGAGTATTCTCCGCCAGCTGACCCGTTGATGCCACGGTATTCTGCTCATTGATGGCTGCAGCGACCTCCCCCGGCACTATGCCATACTGTGCCATGGTGCTCGGATTCATCCATACGCGCATGGAGTATGTGTCACCAAGCACGACGACCTCACCGACTCCCTGTATGCGTCGTATTCGAGGAGCTACGTTGATGTTAAGATAGTTGGAGAGGAAGGCATTGTCGTACTTTCCGCTCGGACACGTCAGCGCACATATCTGCAGCATAGAGTTCTGTCGCTTTGTCACCGTAACGCCTATTCGCGTCACCTCAGCCGGCAGCAGACCGAGTGCCGCCGACACTTTGTTCTGCGTGTTGACGGTGGCCATATCAGGGTCGGTGCCCTGCTTAAAATATACTACTATGGTTGCGGTTCCGTTGTTGGCAGCGGTGGATGTGATATAATCCATGTCCTCAACGCCATTGATGCTCTCCTCGAGCGGCATGACGACGGAGTTCATTACGGCATCAGCGTCAGCGCCAGGATAGTTGGCAATGACATATACTGACGGCGGAGCGATATCCGGATACTGCTCCACAGGCAGCGTCAACAGCGAGATAAGGCCAATGGCGACAATGACGATGGATATCGCCGCAGCCATCACGGGACGCTTTATGAATATGTTTCCCTTGTTCATTTGTAATTTTACGATTTTACACTTAACGACTTACAATTGGCTTTTTACTTCAGCTTCGTCCCCGGACGCACCAGTCCTGCTCCGGCAGCGAGTATCTCATCGCCTGGCTTCAGGCCTTCGGTGACCATGAATTCCTTGCCGTTGTTGATAGGCGCAACCTTCACGAGGACGCCTTCTGCCATGCCATCCTTGCCGACTTTATATACCATGTACTTGTCCTGCTGGCTGACGGCGGCCTCCTGCGGAATGACGATGACGCCCTTGTATGACTGCGGAATGAGCACCGATCCGCTCATGCCAGAGTGCAGAATGCCCCTTGTGTTAGGGAATACCGCCTTGCATGTGGCAGTGCCAGTGGTGCGATCTATGACGGCGCTTATGCTTTCTATGCGTCCCTTATGCTCGTAAATGCTGCCGTCCTTGAGCTGCAAGCTGACAGCGGGCAGTTGCTTTGCTCCAGCCGAAAGTGAGCCATTCTGCCGTGTAAACTCCAGGAACTCGTTCTCTGCCATAGAGAAATACACCCACATCTGGCTGTTATCGCTGACGGTGGTGAGAGGTGTTGGTATCTGGGGGCTCACCAGATCGCCCTTTCGGTACGGCAGGTTTCCAACGAGTCCATTAGCCGGAGCCTTCACTTCTGTATAGCTCAGTGAGTTGCGTGCATTAGTCTCTGCCGCTTGGGCCTGTGCCAGTCCTGCCTTTGCAGCAAGGTATCCGTTCTCAGCGACAGATAGGGTATGCTGGCTGATGACATTCTGCGCAAAGAGTTCTTTGTTGCTGTCATAGTTCAGTTTTGCCGTTGCCAGTTGTGCCTTTGCAGCCTGCACGTTGGCCTGTGCGGTGCGTAGGGCAGCCTGGAAAGGCACCTGATCGATGACGAACAGCAGCTGTCCAGCCCGTACTTGCTGTCCTTCTGTGACGCAGACACGTGTTATGGTGCCGCCCACTTGCGGCATGATGGCCACGTCTTGCTTACCACGTATGGTTGCGGTGTAGTCTCGGTTGAGCTCTCGGTCAACGCGTTTCACGGTAATAAACTTGTAGGCAGAGGCCTGAGCAGCGCCTTGCTGCTCCGTCTGTCCGGCATCTTTCTTGCCCTGACATGACGACATAGCGGATGCTGCGGCAATCACAATTGCGCACAGACATCCGGCAAAGATGATGTGATTCTTCTTTGTCATGGTGTATATATAATAATAAAATAATGTGTAATCGACATTAATCCTGCCATCAAGCGGATATAAAAGCGATACATAATACGATCAGATGCATCGCCGTAAGAGATGGCGAATGAGCGTGAATCGTAGGAGTAATGTCTTCCAACATGTGTCCATCACGGTGCCGTTGTATAGTGGGGCCGCAGATGATTTTCGGGTGCAAAATTACTAAAAAACGAAAAGGATTGCAACGTTTAAGGTTATTTTTTTACATTTTTTAAGTTTCTCTCAAGTGTGTTGTAACTACTCAGCTATCTATGTTTGCATGTAGCATAGAGACTCAGAGATTCACAGAGTACACAGAGAATTAATTCATTTTATGTGGGCATACATAACAAGAAAGAACTGTGTCTTCTGCGTTACTCCGTGTCTCTGTGCTGAAATTTGCGAGATAGCTGAGTAGTTACAGTGTGTTTTTATGCGGAGTAGGTAATGACTGAATGTGGGATGAGGAATGAGGAGATGCAGAATGATTGTGCAGACGATGAGTCCGCTTGGAAAAGAGGGTTAAGATTGGCAATGATAGACATGTTGGCTACGGTAGCCAGTAATTAGCCCCAAAGGGGCGG
>R12__coassemble_1061_pt1 | contig 9945 bp, 6 predicted proteins | sample R12__metabat2_high_PE_039 | metagenome-assembled genome bin R12 | reverse complement strand
CCTCTGTGGACTCTGTGTCTCTGTGTTATTATTAATAGATGTTCCCTTATAATAATTAACAGTTATGATTAAATCTAAATATATCAGGGTTTGGGCATTTCTCCTATTACCTATTACCTCTGTCATTTTATTTTCAGCTTGTTCCTCTTCAGATGACTACGTCCCTTACGAGCAGTCTGACCTTATCGTGAAAAGCGAGACAAGTATAGCACCTGCCGGTGGCGATGCTACTATCGTCGTACGCGAGGAAGGATGCAAGGCAGCATCAAATGCGACATGGCTTACAGCTGCTGCCAATGGGACAACGATAACACTCACTGCTCCTGTCAATGACTCACAGCAATCGCGCAACGCATTAGTCACCATCACAGCACCATCGGGCAAGACAACATCCATCAATGTCTCTCAGCAGGGACTTGTCTTTGTCTTCAAGGCATCAGACATATATACTGACGATGCGGCCTTTGAGGGTAATGCAGAACTTAATGCCACCAACGATGCACGTGTGCTGCGTACTCCTGACTGGATAACAACCTCGCTCAATGACAACCAGCTGCACTACAGTGTTGCTGCCAACACGACAGGCAAGATTCGTGAGGGATATATCGTCATGCAGTCAGGAACAGCTCTCGACAGTATGCTGATAAGCCAGTGTGAGGCAAAAGACCTCTATGGACAATATACTCTTGACGGCCATAACCCTTTCAACGACAAGGATATCAGCTGGGCTGCGCATATCGAGGAAGGACCTAACGACAGCACGCTGTACATGTGGATGGATCGATTCCAGTGGCGTATGGAGCTGAAGTACGACCAGGCAACACATGGCGTCAGCATCGCTGCCGGTCAGCTCTGTGGCACCTACTCACAGTGGTATGTCTTCCTCGGCTTCTATGATGAGGACACAGGCTATATGACAGCCACAGACTTGGTCACTATGAAGGGCGAGGCATCCATCAATAGTGAGACAGGCAAGGTGAACATCCCTCTTGCCGATGATGGCTCGTGGAGCTACTTTACTGCCACGACGATCTCATTCCTTGCCTATAAGACACGTAACATAGCCGACCAGAGTTCATTGGCTGGTACGGTAGTGGCATTCTCCAATGCTTCTCTCATAGAAAAATAGTTCAATAAAATAAAAAAAACGCACTCTTTTGATTGTATTTTGAAATATTTGGTGTAACTTTGCAACTGATATTGCTTACCAAACACCAAATATGTCAAATATAAATCTGAAGATATCATTCCGTCGCATACTGCAGACAGCACTTAAACTGCTGACTCTATTGCTGCTATGCCAGCCTGTTTATGCAGGTGAGGCATCCAGATTGAGGGCAGAGTGCATAAATTGTGTCGCCTCCTTCGACTACGTACAGTTGGCAACGAAGGGGCAGGCACTTGTCGAGGTGGCAAAGAAAGAAGGTGACCAGTTGTCGCTTGGTTATGCCTATTACTGCCTTGGCGTTATGCACCTTAATACCGGCAAAGGAGCATTGTGCAAACAAGAGTATGACAAGGCTCTGGACATCAGCCGCAGAGTGAAAAGCGACTCTCTTGCAGCCATCACGATGACAGGTCTTGGTATTTACGAGGCTTCAGTCAATGCTAACCTCTATGTGGCTCAATACTATTTCCAACAGGCTCTGCAGGCATGTCAGCGATGTAATTTCCAGAAACAGCGTGACGGCCTTTACATCAACCTGGCACAACTGGCAAGCGAGCAGAATGATACCACAGGACTGAAATATGCCCTGACAGCATATAATGAGAGCGTAAAGCAGAACAACAACTATGGTATGCGACTTGCTGCCACGGTCATTGCTAAACTTTACAATATTATGAACAAACAGGATTTAGCTCTTGAATGGACCAATCGTGCCATTGATGTCAACAGTACGAATGGCTATGCATCTGTAAGTGACCTTTATGCCTTGAAGTCTAATATCCTCATGGATCAGGGGCACCTCAAGGAAGCCCAGATATATGCAGAGAAGGCTATCAGCAGTCTGAAGAATGCTGATGTACTCGACTGGCCGGCTACATACCTCCAAATGGCTAATGTCCTGAACAAGATGGGTGATTATGCCAAGTCAAACAGCTACCTCACACAGGGATTGTCCTATGCCGAGCAGGCCAAGACTCTTGACTACAGAATAAGCATCTACCGTCTCTTCTCTGAGAACTATGAGAAACTTGGAGATCATGAGAATGCAGTGAGCTACCTCACTAAGGCCCAGGATCTGGAGAGCAAGACGACAGCAGCCAACCGTGAGCACATGGCTAACGAAAGACAGCTGATTATAGAGGTAGCAGAGAAGGATAAGTCTGTCGCACTGAGTGAGGCAAAGGCTCGCCAGCAGCTGATCATATCCATTGGTCTTGGCATCGGAGTCTTGCTCGCCATTGCTATATGTATTATAATATGGTATAACAATCGCCGCCGTCATCGTTTGTATCAGAACATCGTACGTCGCAACAAGGAAGCTATTGAACGTGAGCGCGAACTGAAGGAACGTCTGGCTGAGGCTAATGAGACTATCAGCAATGCTACCAGCAGTAATGACGACGTGCAAAAGGCAGTAACGATAAACGAAGACAAGGTTGACATGATATACGACTCCTTGGTTCATCTGATGGAGGACGAGAAGATATACAAGGACAACCAGCTTACCCGCGATACCCTTGCCGACAAACTTGGTACCAACCGCACTTATCTCACTCGTGTCGTCAGCGAGCGTTCAGGTATGAACATCCCGACGTTCATCAACCACTACCGTATAGAAGAGGCTGTGCGAATCCTCTCAGACAAGGACAACATGGACTACCCACTCAAACAACTCTATTCTGATCTGGGTTTTTCAAGTCTTTCTACATTCTACAAGTTGTTCCAGACACACGTAGGTATGTCGCCTTCTGCTTACAGAAAGTCAGTACAGGAAGTGGAAGACTAATCAGAATGTAATGAAATATCACATTAAATGAGGCAAATTGCTTTCCGAAAAAGGCAATTTGCCTTTTTGTGTATATGTATATATTGTCATAATGCCATTTTGTTAGTAATTTTGCAACCAGAAATCAATTAACATAAAACGAAAGATATGAAACATTTTACTCTTCTTACATCCTGTCACAGCAAACTTGCTGTCGGAGTTGCTCTTGCTGCATTGCTCTGTGCACCTGCTGTCAAGGCACAGGATTTTTCGAAGGTCAGAGTGCAGACAAAGGCACATGAACTGGACCTCGGTGACTTCACCAAGACGCACGACATCGATGCCCTTGCACTGCATAAGGTCAAGGACTTCACCAAGCCTATACTGCCAATGATGGAGCAGACAGGTGGCCAGATGCTCGACCTTAAGTCCCCTGACCATATAGCACAGGTGGCAAAGATGGCACCTCGTCGTTCTGCCGACCTGAAGCACATGGAGCGTATGGATAGTTGCATCACTACTGATAACTATGGACTGCTCTATAAACTAAACTTCAGGTGGAATGAGAAAGGCCAGTGCATTGCTGTCACAAAGTATATGTACAACACTGTCTTCAATACCTGGAAGGAGAATCAGTGGGCAGAGTATGCCTACGATGAGTATGGCAACACATCAATGGCGTCTATCAAGATAGAGGGTGACGAGGCAGAGAGCTATAAATATGAGTATGTGCTGACTGCTGACAGCAAGATAACGAGCCAGACATACTATACCTACACAGAGTTGGACGATGTCTTCGTACCATCACAGAAGGTTGACTACACACTTGATTCCAATGGCAACGTCACTGAGGCTAAGTACTACTCATGGGATGACACGGCCAACGCATGGAAGTATGCTCAGAAGGAGACTCAGACATGGGATGCCGAAGGTCGCACAACGAGCTACTTCAAATACACCGTCAATGATCAAGGTGTCGAGGTGCCATACGAAGAGCTCTCTGGACGTGAGTTCTATGAGGTGGAATACACATCATGGGGTGCAGACAAATGTGTCACCTATTATCGTGCCGAGGATGGCAAGTGGCTTGCCTGGACAAAGTTCGTATATGAGTATGATGACAACCACAACGAGACATACATGGGATGGCTCGTATGGAACCGTGCCAATCAGGAATGGGGCACTGGCGACTACTATGAGTTCTCACAGGGCAAGATGTACGACTACTCAGGTAAATACTACTATACCTATGACAGCCAGAACCGCATGACAAAGTTCGAGCATGAGCAGTATTCGGAGAGTGGCAAGTGGAACTACAACTGGTACGAGACATACTCATACCGTGCTGCCAGAGATACTATCTATGAGTATGACTCATCATTCGTGTATAACGAGGCACGCCAGCTGGTGCCATATAAACTGATCATCAGCGGTGACATTCGCCGTGATGCTCAGTCATGGCATATCTACGACTATGAGGCCATGTACGACTCTATAACCAATGCATTCCTTGGAGCATACGAGCGCGTAGGCAACATCCACCCACGCTCAGGCCTTTTCCTCGGCGCGACGTACTATGACTTCACCAGCACAGGCCAGCGCTATGGTTCACAGCGTGAGATGTTTGAGTATGATGGTAGTACCGCCGATGCCAATGCCATACACAGCCACAACTGGGCTGGCACAAGTACAAGCTCGGAAAACGCCTGGAAGGACTATGCAGATGCTTACTATGGTTACGAAAACGGCAACAAGTTCATAGACTACGTCGAGTACAGATATTACCAGGGACAGCCTGTCCTTTATTATAAATGGAACATTGCCTATGACTGGACAAAGACATCCGACGATGTGCTCATTGGTATTCAGGACAATGTCAACCAGTACTATTACGAGTACAAGATGCTGACCGCTGCCCAGACCGTCAATTACAACGTTGACTACGGCAGTGAGAACAACTACAACACACTGGACACATATTACTATTCTGAGTGCGACATAGAACCTTCTGCCATCAAGACAACAACAGCACAGGATGCCACCATCGTCTCTGTCTATGACGCAGCCGGCCGGCAGCAGACATCCCTTGGCCATGGCATTAACGTAGTTCGCTATTCTGATGGCACAGTACGTAAGGTAGTCAAGTAACGAAACTTCGTACGAAAACGAAAATAAGTAACGAGAACAAAAAACAATAACAACAATGAAACGATTATTCTCCTTCTTTACACTGATGCTCCTCATGGCAGTATCAGCAGTGGCGCAGGGCACGATGACCATCACCCCTGCAGACGGTAGTACCGTGGGTACTCTGAACAAACTCAAGGTGACTTATTCTGACTACAGTTACATCTATTACACATGGGGCTTTGATGCTACCACCATCAAGATTCAGAAGGATGGTACTGACTATGCCACTGCTACAGGTATTTCTGACGACGGCCAGAAAACTCTTATCGTGGAATTCAACAAACTCACAGAGGCAGGCAAATACACCATCTCTGTCCCTGCCGGTGCTGCCGAGCTGCATAAATTCCCTACAACAGACACTTCTGATGCATTGACAGTAACAGTCACCATAGACCCTTCTCTTGTCAAAACAACAGAGGCCGTCTTCTCTCCTGCTTCTGGTTCTACCGTACATGCCATGGACTCTATCCGTGTCAGCTTCAAGGACTACAGCAAGACAACGGCATCTTCATCACGTCCTTCAGTATATCTCTACAAAGATGGCGTGAAGACATGGACAAACATTAGCTCATGGGGTACTGTAAAGACTGACGGCGACAAGGCTGTATTGCCACTCAGTCAGTTCGTTTCTGAACCTGGCACATATACCCTTACCTTCCCAGATGAGTATTTTTCTCTTGGGGACAACAATGAGCCAAATACCGAGGCAACTTATACATTCACCGTGGAGCAGATGCCTAAGAAATCATACTACACCACGCCTGCCAATGACGTTGTTCTGGACGAAATAACAGGTTTCTCTCTCTGGTTCAGCGATGTTGACACAATACAGAAGGGCGTAGCTAACCCTGTCATCTATCGTCAGGAGACAGAGGAAGACGAGTGGCAGTCATACCGCAGTCTGACAAGTGACATGTGTACTGTCGATAAGTATCATTTCATCTATGAACTTGGCGACAAGAAAATTGTGGGTCCTGGCATCTACCATATCGTCATCCCTAATCGCACTGTAAACTTCAATGGCAGCTCATGCGAGTATTTCGTTGCCGACACACTGACACTCCGCATCGAGGGCGATCCTAAAATCATCTTCACACCAGCTGACAGTAGCAAGGTTGATTACCTTTCTTCTTTCACCTTCGTCTATGGTGGTAATATCGGCTATAATGCAGCAAATCGTTCAGACCTTGATGTAAAGGATGCCAACGGCAATGTTGTTGGCAAGGCTTTCCCTACCAACTACAGTGCTAATCGTGACGAGTGTGAGATACAGCTGAAGAAGGCTATCCATACACCTGGTACCTATACCATTGAATTCCCTGATAGTACTTTCAACTATAATTATAACAGAAAGGCTGTTCCTGCGGGTAAAGTAACATACACCGTGACAGGCGAGACAACACCTACTAATGTTGTATTCTCTCCTGCTGACGGTTCAGAGATAATGAATGCTGATACCATCAGCATAACATTCCCTGACTATGACTCAGTCGAATTTGCAGAGAGCTATATTAATACGGTTATCAACAACTCTCAGGTTTTTGTCTGTGGTCTTAGTAACTGGTATGCCAAGACAGAAGGTAACACTATCAAGTTCGGACTCTCAGAACTCATGACAAGTGCCGGTGAGTATGCTTACTACTTCCCTGCAGGAACATTCCTCCTCGGTGCTGACAAGGTGCCTAACACACCACTCGCACTCATCTTCACTGTCAAAGAGCATAGCACACCACAGTACATCTGTAACATCGTTGAGGCCAGCACCATCAACGAGATGGACAGCATCGTCTTTACATTCCCAGAGGCCACTTCAGTAGGATACTTCGAGAACGACAATAATCCATACGTCAACCAGTATTACTACGATGAGTATTCAGGGGAATATGTATGGAGCTCCTATGCTGCCTACAGACCTTACTCATGGAGTGGTAACACCTTTACTCCTAACGGCAACAAGATTACTATCATCCCTGCAAGTCCTATAACAGACAAGGGCGAGTATGACCTCTTCATCCCTGCAGGATTCTTCTATTTCAATGATGATAAGAACGACTTCAACGGCAAATTCGATATTAAGTTCAACGTCGATCCTACGGCTATGGCAATACAGACAGTCGGTGCTCCTGCGGCTTCAACTGACAAGATGTACGACATCACTGGTCGTCAGATCGTAAACCCTCAGAAGGGACAACTCTATATCGTTAACGGTAAGAAGTACATCAAGAAATAAGTTTTCTTTCATAAATACACATCATAAACACAAGCGGCACCTATGGGCATTATACCCAAGGTGCCGTTCTTTTTTCTTCTATTTTGTCATCTTGGTCATTTGTCATCTTGCCCATTAAGGTTTGGGGAGATCTTGACATCCTCGCAGCCGTCCTATTCGTGAGGCTCACGAGATCGATGTCAAGGTCTCTACCTAAGTTTACAACGCACAACTTCAAAAGGTATTATTTGCATCCCAAGCGAACCTCAATATTGTATATTTAGCCCGAATTAATGTGTAGTATAGGCGAAACATATGCTGTTTTTGCTATTTTTCGCCAGAATTGTTCACCAGCTCGTATTTGAACTTCACAATCTGTCCTTGGCTGTTGCGCTCATACAGAGGCTGACCGTTATGGAGCCTGGCATACTCTGACATCTTCTTCAGCTGACGCAGACGGACGATAGGTGTGCCGGTGATGGTCGTAGTGAATTTCTCTCGTGTCAGTGTGTCACGGCTCTGGTGGCAAAATCCGACATTGACCTCATTGCCCTCGACAAGGGTGGGATAGAGATGAAAGATGTCTGCGACACTCTCATGACCACCCTTTGCGAGTATGCCAACACAGGTTTCGCTCTGATGAAGTCAAAGATGGATAAGAATGCAGATAGTTTCCTTGAGAGCGACGGCCTTATGAAGTTCCTACAGAATTTCTGCGCTTGATATTTTTCGTTATCACCCGCTATCATAGCCGTCGCGTGATAGTGGGTGAGATGCTGTAAAGGAGGGGCAGCGGTTACTTCCCGTTGGTCAGTGGGTCTTCGACAAATCTCCCGTGGTGTTCCGGAGGATATGAAAAAAGGAGTTGCGATTGCTCGTAACTCCTTGATTTTGTGTGCGCTCCCTCTAGGGCTTGAACCTAGGACCCCCTGATTAACAGAACGTAAGAATGAGAGCTCATGATATTTTGTGTTATGGCTGCCACTATTGATAATCAAGCCATTAGCACAGAATGATGCAGATGGAGACTCACAGAATCACCTTGACCGGATGCTGTTTGTTTACGCATTGTTTACGCGCGAAAGCATCAGATTCGGAAATCAGATGCGACATTATCCACCGACCGCTTTCCCTTAAAATGCCGTCCTTACCTGTGGAAAGTTTATGCAGGAGAATCTGTGTCATTGCACACCGCCAGATTTTGTTGACACCATGACAGTAAATTGTGTGCTACATAATGTCTGCAAGAAAAAATATCAAAACTTATTTGGAGGTTTAATGAATTATTTGTAACTTTGCAGCAAAATTGACGATTATGCAGAACATAACATTTTTTGAGTACGCTAATATGTGGAACAGCGTGGCTGTGAGCTGGCATGGCATCAAACCTGATGTCAATATTATAGTCGGCATCAATGGAAAGGGAAAGACGACACTCCTCAATGCGATGTATGATTACTATAGCCATGCAACAGGCAAGGCTGTGGCAGGACGTCGCATACAAGCTCCGGAGATAGATGTTCCTATCACATATGTACGCTCGTTTGATGTTGCCTCTGCCATAAAGAAAAAGACTAACAGCCCATTGTATGAGAAACTGCTGAGTGTTGTCAACCAGAATTCTGAAGGCACATCATTCTTCGACTACCGTATGCGTGCTCTCAACTATCCAGAGGAGGCAGAGACCGTCAACAGCAATATCTGCAAGTTCTTTGATATCGTCAATGAATTCTTTATGCAGACTGGCAAGAGGATAGAGATAAGCAAGAAAACCAATACACTCGTATTCGTCGATGCAAAAGGGAATATCATCACAATGGATATGCTCTCTGCCGGTGAGAAGCAACTGCTGCTGATACTGATGTCTGTATTTCTTATGGATGGCAAGCCCGCGGTACTGCTGATGGATGAGCCTGAGCTGTCTCTTCACATAGAATGGCAAGACAAACTGATAAGCACGCTGCGACAACTGAACCAGCATTGCCAGTTAATCATCACCACTCACTCCCCAAGTATCTTTGCCAATGGTTGGGAGGACAACCTGGTATTCATGGACGATATTATAGACGACTGATGGATAAGCAACGTATAGACAGCTATAACATATCAGCTGCCAGAAATCTTCGGTCAGCCAGATTGCTGTATGGAGTTGATATGATAGTCAGGGTAGAAGACAAGGACGATATACCTTTCTGGCAGTCGATGCTGAGTACTGTTATTCCTGGGAGGAAACTGAAATTCTTGCCTTGCACATTAAGCAGTGACGGGCAGAGACACTCCGGCAAGACAATATGCATGAAATATGTCGGGACATTAGATAAGCATTTCTGCATCTGCGTGGACAGCGACTTTGACAATATTCTGCAACCTGGTTTATTGGCGGCTGAGAAATATATCTTCCAGACATATACCTATTCATGGGAGAACCATTATTGCCATATACAGCAGCTTCAGCAACAATGGGAGAAGTTCCGCATCAGCGACTTCGATTTCGCCTGCTTTATAAGCCATCTCAGTAAGATTATCTATCCACCACTTGTAGCGCTGCTGACAGCAAAGGACAAAGGTATTAAGGCATGGAGCCTTGATGCAATGTGCTCTGCCATATTAAGC
>R12__coassemble_1043_pt1 | contig 10015 bp, 12 predicted proteins | sample R12__metabat2_high_PE_039 | metagenome-assembled genome bin R12 | reverse complement strand
ATGAGTTATATAAAACTCTGTGTCTCCGTGTCTCTGTGTTGTAAAAATGGATTTACCGAACCCACCTCAAACGAATTAAACTTTCCGGAAATGTTGACCTTCTTATGTTTGTGCTCATTATGCCCAAGTAGCAACAAACTTCTTCGCCATTTTTCGATAAGCAGCTATCACTCAGCTGACTATCCTTCAGACCGAAAAATATTTAAAAAATAGTTACCGAAATATTTTGTGTATTGATTTTTTTTGCGTACCTTTGCAGTCGAATTTCCAAAACGGAAAACTTTTCTCAGAAACAAAACGAAAAAGTTTCCCGAAACGGCAAACTTCATTAAGGTAAAAAGATTAACAAATAAACAAGAATAGCTAACTCTTAACACGCAAATGGAAATCAAGAATTTCACAATAACCAAGCGCGACGGATCAAAAGACAATTTCTCGCTTGACAAAATCATGAATGCCATCATCAAGGCTTTCAACTCAGTAAAAGAGCCTGTTGACCTGGGTGGCATATCAAAAATCCTCAGCAATCTCGACATAAAGGATGGCGTGACCGTTGAGGATATCCAGAATCAAGTAGAGGTGGCTCTGATGAAAGAAGGCTACTATATGGTGGCTAAATCCTTCATGCTCTATCGTCAGCGCCATACGGAGACACGTGATGAGTATGAGCGAATGAAGTTCCTTTCGGACTATTGTGCTGCTGCCAATGCTGCTACAGGCTCAAAGTTTGATGCCAATGCAAATGTAGAGCACAAGAATATCGCCACACTTATCGGCGAGCTGCCTAAGGGCTCGTTCATAAAGCTCAACCGTCGTATGCTTACCGACCGTATAAAGTCAATGTACGGCAAGGAGCTTGCCGACGAATACATGCAGCTCCTGCAGACACACTTTATCTACAAGAACGACGAGACATCGCTGGCCAACTACTGCGCCTCTATCACCATGTACCCATGGCTCATCAACGGTACCGGTGGAATCGGCGGAAATTCAAGCGCTCCTACCAATCTCAAGTCATTCTGCGGCGGATTTGTCAACATGGTGTTCATCGTCAGCTCCATGCTCTCAGGAGCATGTGCCACACCGGAGTTCCTCATGTATATGAACTACTTCATCGGCAAAGAGTACGGACAGAACTACTGGCAACACCCTGAGCAGCAGGCAGATCTCTCACTTAAGAAGCGTTCTATCGACAAGGTCATCACAGATTGCTTCGAGCAAATCGTATATTCCATCAATCAGCCGACAGGAGCACGCAACTTCCAGGCTGTATTCTGGAATGTTGCATACTATGACAAATACTATTTCCAATCTTTGTTCGAGAATTTCTATTTCCCTGACGGATCACAGCCTGACTGGGACGGACTATGCTGGCTGCAGAAGCGTTTCATGAAATGGTTTAACAAAGAGCGCACAAAGACCGTCCTCACATTCCCTGTAGAGACAATGGCTCTACTCACAGAGAATGGTGAGCCACGAGATAAGGATATGGGCGATTTCACCGCAGAAATGTATGCTGAGGGACACTCCTTCTTCACGTATATGAGCGATAATGCTGACTCCCTCTCAAGCTGCTGTCGTCTGCGCAACGAGATACAGGACAACGGATTCTCATACACTCTAGGTGCCGGTGGCGTCTCTACAGGATCTAAGTCTGTGCTCACCATCAACCTCAACCGTTGCATTCAGCACGCCGTAAACAATGGCGGCGACTATCATGAGTTCCTCGGACATATCATAGATCTATGCCATAAGGTACAGACAGCCTACAACGAGAATCTCAAAGAGCTGCAGAAGAACGGCATGCTGCCTCTCTTCGATGCCGGATACATCAACATCAACCGACAGTATCTCACCATCGGCGTCAACGGACTGGTGGAGGCTGCTGAGTTTATGGGGCTGAAGATCAACGACAATCCGGAATACAAGGCTTTCGTACAGGACATCCTGGGCATGGTGGAGAAATACAACAAGCAGTACCGCACAAAGGAGCTGATGTTCAACTGTGAGATGATACCTGCCGAGAATGTGGGCGTGAAGCACGCTAAGTGGGACCGCGAAGACGGATACTTCGTGCCACGCGACTGCTACAACTCTTACTTCTATGTCGTGGAAGACCAGTCGCTGAATATCATCGACAAATTCAAGCTTCATGGCGCACCATATATTGAGCACCTAACAGGAGGCTCTGCCCTACACATGAACCTTGAAGAACATCTGTCAAAGGAGCAATACAAGCAACTGCTGCATGTGGCTGCCGTTGAGGGATGTAACTACTTCACATTCAACGTCCCGAACACCATCTGCAACAAGTGCGGATACATCGACAAGCGATATCTCCACGAGTGTCCTTCATGCCATTCGCGTGACGTAGACTATATGACGCGCATTATCGGATATCTGAAACGTGTAAGCAATTTCAGTCAGGCACGTCAGCAGGAAGCAAGTCGCAGATATTATGCCGCATCAGACAAAATGTAGGAAACGAAGAAAAATACAATTATACAAAAGTTCTACTCACGGGTTGAGTGATGGACTTCTTCTTTGATTCATTTTTTCTTAGGATGACATGTCTGCTATGTCATTAAAATTAATCGGTTAAACTTCGCCAACGGGAGTCAGCACAGGATACTGAGGTTGACTCCCTTGGTATTTTCTGACGGTACTGACATTATTGGCCGTCCTGCCGTCTTTCGTCATCTGCTTGCCCCTTTGTTTGCCGTTTGGCATCAGTCCGTCCTTTGTTTGCTTTTGCCGTTTGGCATCTGTTTGCCTTTCATCGTCTGTTCGTCCTTTGTTTTATTCGTCCTTTGTTTGCTTTTGCCGTCTTTCGTCATCTGTTTGCCTTTCATCGTCTGTTTGTCCTTTGTTTTGTTCGTGTCATATATGGCCACGCTCTGTCTTCACACACCATGTTTGAAAATCAAATTATGAGCTGGATATCACGTACATACATCACCTTATGCCTTTCTGTCTTAACCCTCTCAGCGGGTGCTATGACCCGGGCAGAACTGGGTAACATCAACGTCGGAAAAGAAGGCCACTTCTCCTACTGGAACGAATCATCGCCAGCACTACAGCGGCTGAAGGCATTCGTCGCAGACATATACCTACAGCCTCAGGAAAGGCTGGGCGATATTCTGGCAGGTGAAGACGGAGATTATCCCTGAGATGCGCGACCTCTTCCGGACAGGCATACATCTCGGAGTGAAGATTCCGGCAAACTGATTCTTCAATTTAACATCAGAACAGGAAAATGAATATACTATCAAGGAAATACAGTCTGTACTGTCTTTATGTGTTGTTTACAGCGTGCAGTGTGATATGCCTCGCCTCATGCGACGACCACCATGACATCGTGGACGGCAGCATGAAGGTAGGGCATATCGTCTGCACCGACGGCTCAGTCTTATCGTATGAACAGATGGTGGAATGCGGCAAGACAGCCAGCGGTGTGGTGTTCTATGTCAGCAACGGCGATGACGGATGTGACGGCAAGGGCTATGCAGTATGGCTCTGCGATGCCGGCATTGCAGCCTTTGCCGACACTCTCGGCACGAAGCAGAACACGTCGGCAAGCACGTCTGACTGCGACGGCAACAGCAACACCTATAATATATATACCACTCAGAGCGTATCGTCACCGATGGCAGAGCTCGTCTTCGACATCTGGAACTAGGGTCAGAGTGCATATATACCTTCCGTGGCGCAGATGCGGCTGCTGTATGCCAACCTCTCTGTCGTCAACAATATGCTAGAGAAGTGCGGCGGTGATGCCTTCAGCGTCAATCCGTCGCAGGAATGGATGAGATGGAAGGTAGCAGCCTTCAAAGAGTGAGCTACAGGATGATTTGCGCAGTTGTGCCGTTAGGTGCTCAACTGTCAAAAAGATCGTCAAGAGTGACCTGCATATTTACGGTCGATGACAGGCGGCGATCTCGCATGTCGTGCGAGGTGACAAGTGCGACGAGGAGAGAGTGAGACGGCTTGCGCTGCTTGGAGTGCAAGAAGACATCAACTTTCTCAAGCATGTTCTCTTCGTCATCTTTCGTGAGAGTGTATTTCGCCTCCGTGAATTTCATCTCACAGAGATAGTCTATCCTACCGCCATCCCATTCGATGACGAGATCTATCTGCACACCTTTCTCGTCAGGTGTCATTCCGCGCCAGCAATAGCATTCGCTGACGGCAGGTATGCCAAGGGCTTTCTGCAGTTGCTGGATATGGGCTATTACGACAAGTTCAAAAGATATTCCCGCCCATGCGAAGAACTGTCCCGTGCGCTGAACCGACTGCCATGATGGACGACTTGTCTTGGCATTCTCAATGAATCGCAGATAGAAGAGCGAGAAGAAGTCTGCCAACTGATAGACGGTCTCCTTGCGTGCTGCGCCATAGCGTGTGTAATGTCTTATGATGCCTGACAGCTCAAGGTTCTCTATCAGCTTCGTCAAGTCGCCGCCTGTCTTCATGTTTATTGCGGTGGATATCTCGTTGCGTGTAAGGCCATAGAAGTTCTTGCCAAGGGCTCTCACCGTTGCTATATATTTGTCGGATGAAGAGAACAAGCCGACATAGACATCATGGAACTCCTGCTTTGCCGCAGAGTTGTCAAAGAACATCTCCTCGATGTTCTCTGCAAGGCTTCTGTCGCTGTGCATCTGCTCCATATAATAAGGTATGCCGCCGATGACCATGTGTGCCAGCGCCACCTCATAGCGTGACATGTGGAAGCCGTTGCGCTTGTAGAATGTCTCTCATTCTGCGAGAGTGAATGGCATAAGTTGTATCTTCTCCGTCAGACGGCCATGCAGCCCACCATAGTCGCGTATGACATTGTCGAGCATCCAGCTTGTGGCAGAGCCGCAGACAATGAGAATGATGTTTCGCTCTGTACGTGCCCACGAGTTCCAGAAGTATCCTAACTCTGCTATCAGCTCTGACGATTGCGGGCCTGCCATCCAAGGCAGCTCATCAAGGAATATCACCTTCCGCTGCTTGCGACTTTTCTTCAGCAGATGACGCAACAGCAGCAAAGCCTCACGCTAGCATGTAGGGCGAGGCTCGTCTTTCGTCAGGCCATATTCTATGAGGCTGTCATAGAAATGTTGCAGTTGCTCCTGGCGGTATGACGTGATGTCCTTATCGTCTTCCCGGAAGTAGAGGCCTACAGACGAGAAGCATATCTTATTGCGGAAAACCTCCTCTATAAGGAACGACTTTCCCACACGGCGCCTGCCATACAATGCGACAAACTCTGATTTCTCTGACTGATAAATCCTTGTCAGTATGTCAATCTCTTTTACTCTGCCTATAATCGTAGTATTGCTCATCATTCGTACTTTTGCATAATGCTGCTGCAAAGGTAGTTATAATTATTGGATAAACATAGAAAATCCGCCAAAATAAAACATATTTTTATCATTTTGGCGGATTTTCTATTGTCTTCGGTTGCTTGATGTGATGTATGAAATCGTATATTCCGAACAGTTTGGGGGAATTGGGATTACTCCGGATTATTCTTTTGGGGTAGGTAAATTCTGAACCCTAACCCCAGCCAAGACTACGGGCAGACTGGGCGGACACTTCGCCCGTCGCAGCGGCCGTTGTCGAACCTGTAGACATTCGACGAATCGAAGTACACGCTCCAGGCGACGTAGGAGTATGACGAATTGAGCGACGACGACCAGTAGTAGCCGTCAGTACCCACAATGATGAGACCCCCGCCATTGCAGTAGCCGGCAGCGGGCAAGAAGATGGAGTTACCATTCGTGCCTGTCACCTTGTATCCGAACATACCATTCTGTGTTGCAAATATCCATGTACACTTGGTGCGAAGTTCCGTTAGTTCTGCATCTGTCGGCATGCGCCAGTTACCTCCCCATTTTACATGAGCAACATCATCCTCAGCATCAAGAACAGTCTTCTTGTCTGTGGCATACTTTGTAAACGTTGTGCCACCATCTGTGGTATCAAAGTATGTTGACCAATCATAGGTGCTCTTTGTTTCTGTCTCGCCCCAGGCATAATAGCCACCATAATCCTCTGGCGAGCTGGCACCCACATTGCATGTTGCCCACTTCACCGAGAGACCGAGATCTACATATTCATGAGTTGTTGAGTTGCTGCCTCCACCTTGGGCTATCTGCGCTTGAAGAGAACTGACGAGGGCTTCGAGAGCGGCTATTCTCTCATTAGCAGCCTCGAGGTCCGTTTTGTCGGCCTTCATTTCCACTTCTACATAGACTTTGTCGATGGAGGCTTGTAAAGCTGCGATGGAGTTTTTCAACGCAGCGATGGAGGCATTGATGGATGTAATTTGGGTGTTAACAGCATCAAGGTCTGATTTGTCAGCCTTGGCGTCAAGTCCATCCTTCAGTTCCTGCTTTGTTGCATAACTTGACGTCGTTGTCTCCACGTTGCTTTCCGTAAACTCGATGTGCGACACATCCGTTGTCTTGAATGCCGTCTGGTTGTCGTTCGTCTCATGGACGATGATGCCCTGTGCCGAGGCTGTCAGCGCGGCCGCCAGGAAGAGCATCAATGTGAGTACATGTTTTCTCATTTCTTGTTTATTTTATATGTTGTTGTTCCGTTGTTGATGATATATGTGCCGGCAGGGAGGGCGTTGATCTGTGTCTCTGCCGTCCCTTCTGCCGATGGCTCAATGGTCTTGACGAGAGCTCCTGCTGGGGTGTATATCTTCATGGGGTATGCCTTGCCATTGAAGCGTGTGGAGAGCACACCCGTAGGAGTGAGTCCGTCTTCGAAGGTGTATTTCTCTATCGACGAGAAGGCAAAGGACACCTCCGTCTTTGATGTCTTCACTATGACATCGCTGCCGGAGAACGTCGTCTGCGGCTTATCGGCAAAGGCATAGCACGTTATCGTGCCATCCTTCTGAATGACATTCAGCGTGTTCTTCGCCTGCACTCCCACGGCTATCGCCATGAAGAGCAGAAACAATAGTTGTCGTTTCATAGTTATTGTTGTTGGTTATTGTATTTGTCTATAGGTAAAGTCATGGTGCAAAGTTAATAAATTTGGCTGATACCCGCAAACAAACGAAACGAAATCTTTGCTTTTTCCTTCATTTTCTTCTGTTATCGGCCGTCATTCGTCATTTTCACCGCCTTTTCCTTTGCCTCCATCATCACCACTGCATAAATCTGCGTTGTCTTGATGCATCTGAAGGTCAATATACATAGAGCTGCCATAGGACGACTGCTTGATATGCTGTTCGTTAAGCTGCGCGTATGTCGCTGATTCTTTAACCAGTGAAGCAAGCGAACATGAAAGCCGCCTTGACATTGGGGTTGTCACACTCGGTGTCCTCAAGCCTCCTTATCTCCTCCACGACAAGAAACTCCTTCTTGCTCTCATCATCCTGGATAAGGTCTGTGCGGTCTAACATCCTGCAAGGGTTGTACGTCATCAAGCCTTTACGGACGGCCTTGTTCAATGCCATGCTGAAGGCTGCGAAGTAGTTGTGGGCTGTCGTCTGCGTGATGAGACGGGGTATTGTAGCCGCACGTCATAAGCACAACGGCATGTCATGGTCTACTGACGGTAGCGGGGCGCTTGCCGTCATAAAGGCATGTATGGTCAATGGAGAACTGTCAGGATGGATTCGCAATAAGGAGATAAATTTCGATTTAGTGGCCTAAATAAGGGCACTTGCCAATCGTACAGGTCGAATTACTTCTGCCGACGTCAAGGCAAACAAAGACACCATGACTGTTGTGGAGTCGATGATCAAAGAGATGAGCAGCAAGTATAACGACCAGCGGATGGGCATCGAGCGGAAGCCCGTCAACGACGGTAACTTCATCGACTTCCTCACACGCAACATTGACGAGGCGGGCGTCACAAACACCCATGAGTCACGCCGCCAGTGGTATAAGCTCCGCAACAAGCTCATCGAGTGCTACTCTGACAATATTCCGTTCAGCAACATCAACAAGCAATTCCTCGAGGACTTCATCGATTTCCTGAAGACCTGCGATGCCCGTTGCCATCATCCTCTGAAGACTCCGAAGAAGATGGCGGCAAAATCCATCAGCGTGTATTATGACTTCCTGCGCAGCGCCATCAACCAGGCATTCAAAGAAGGGCTGCTGACAAGAAACCCTACAAGACAGTTCTCGCTGTCGTCGAAAGTCAAGGTAAAGGAAAACAACCGTCAATTCCTAGAACTATCAGAACTCAAGCAACTTATGCTTCTCAGCACAAAGTACGATATGGAGAAGCGAGCATTCCTCTTTGCGTGTCTTTGCGGACTCCGCTCCAGCGACATCCGCAACCTCACATGGGAGCAGTTCCCGAACAGGAAAAAGGACATAACCATCACCATAAAGATGGAGAAGACAGACGAGTACATCCACCTGCCGATATCACACAATGCCTTGCGATGGCTGCCGAAGCGTGGCAATGCGAAAGCCACCGACAAGGTCTTCCCGCTCATTGACGAGGGAAAAGTCAACGCGAAGCTCCGGAAGATGATGGCAGCCCTCGGCATCGACAAGCATATCACGTTCCATTGCAGCCGTCATACCTTCGCGACGATGATGCTCACCCTCGGTGCCGACCTCTACACCGTCAGCAAGCTCCTCGGTCATCAGAACATCGAGGTGACGCAGGTATATGCGAAGATTGTCGATAAGAAGAAGGAAGAGGCGGTGAATCTGATACCCTCGCTTCGACTGCCTGCCGCTGTTGACAATGTAAAGCAATAGCAATGACAGCCTCAAACAATACTTCTGACCGTCCGAAAAGCATCAAGTTGCAGAGTAAAGACTTAGTAATTACAAAGCAAAGACTAAGCAATTACAACATAAAGACTGAGTAATTATATTATAAAGACTGAGTAATTGCATCGCAACTCAATACTTCTTGCGGCCTAACTCAATACAAACTATGACGCAAACAGATACCAATCGCATCGCAAACAGATACCAATTGCATCACAAACAAATACCGTCAACCAATGAAAAAGACACGAACCACAAAGAAAGTAACTATCAGCGAGCCAGTTAAGCTGCGATTCCGTGAGTCAGAGACAGGCTCACAATCAATCTACCTCGACTATATCGTTAATGGCAAACGCAGGTTTGAGTTCTTGAAGTTGTACATTCTCCCCGGCACATCACGCGACGTCAAGGCTGCCAACAAAGAGGCCATGCGGATGGCTTTGATAATCAAGAGCCAGCGGACGCTCGAGCTGCAGATGCCGGAGGCTATGGAGGAAACGACCAATAGCAACACACCTGCTGCCACATCAAATGATGGGGTAACACAAAATGTTGCTTCATATATAGACAAGCTGTGCGAGTCTGATGTCATAAGCGATGCTACAAAGAACTATTACCGCAATGTCAGGAAGCATCTCGGAGCTTTCTACGGCAAACGACTGACATTCGGCAGAATAGACAGACATCTGTTGTTGGATTTTGTCACAAGACTGTTGACAGCCAAGGCAACTCGTGGCAAGGACTCCAAAAAGCCTAAAGCAAATGTCCGACGCTATTGCAACAATTCTGTGATAAAAATGTATTCCATCCTCCGTTCCATCATCAACAAGGCCTACAGGGACGGCATCATCACCACAAATCCCACCGAGGAATTTGAGATCTCCGACTATGTGAAGATGGAGCACACCGACCGTGTTTTCCTCGAGTTAGACGAGCTCCGTCGCTTTGCAGCCGCAGAGACCGCCTACCGCCTTGAGCAGCAAGCCTTTGTCTTTGCCTGTCTCTGCGGGCTCCGCATCAGCGACATCCGTCAGCTGCGTTGGTGCGACATCCGTTCCGCCAAAGGTCATTACTCCATCAACATCGAGATGACGAAGACCAGGACACGCATCGCCCTCCCGCTCTCCGACGAAGCCATCACATGGCTCCCCACACGCGGCAATGCAGAAGCCACCGCCACCGTCTTTCCGCTTATCACTCATACATTTGTCAACAAACGTATCCGCTCCATCGCCCGTGCTGCCGGCATCACTAAGCACCTCACC
>R12__coassemble_1019_pt1 | contig 10179 bp, 8 predicted proteins | sample R12__metabat2_high_PE_039 | metagenome-assembled genome bin R12 | reverse complement strand
CTAAGATATGCCGCCCCTTCGGGGCTAATTACTGGCTACCGTAGCCAACACGTCTTTCATTGCCCTTTTTTATCTTCTTCTCCTCTTTGATTTCTTACTTGACTTGGCAGACTTCTTGCTTTTTTTTGAGCTGCGCTTAGTGGCCTTGCTGCTCTTCGTGCCTTTGGAGTGTGTTGCTACCTCCTCCTCATCATCGTCGTCATCGTTGTCGGCAGAGACTGTTGACGATGTGGCGGTGGCAGATGCTGCCTTGATGTATGACTTGCCTCCACGGTAGGTGAGAGCTACTTTGCGGAGGGTGTTATGCTGATGGTCGAAGACACGTGAGGTGTCGATAGGACGTCCGTTGATGCGTATCTCGAAATGACAGTGCTCTGTCGTGGCACGTCCTGTGCGTCCGACGATGCCAATCTGCTGACCGGCCTTCACCCAGTCGCCGACCTTCACCTGGTTCTTTGACTGGTGGCTATAGAGCGTCTCGAAGCCTGCGGCATGGCGTATGACGATGCAGAGGCCGTAGCCGTAGTGTGTGCCAGAGAGCACCACCTGTCCTGCAAATGCTGCATAGATCGGGTCTCCCGCCTTTGTCTTGATGTCTGTGCCGGCATGGCGGCGCTTGCCACCGAAAGGACTGATGACACGTCCGCCCTTCATAGGGTAGCACCATTCGCCAGCCTTGTAGTTGGCGAAATTGACGGTGAACTCCTTTGAGGTGCTCGCTGCTGCGGTAGCGGTCTTCTTGACTTTCTCCTCGAGCTGGATGGCCTGATACTCGTCGATATCGAAGTTGGCATCGCTCTGCTGCTGTGCCACATACTCCGCATCCTTCTTGTATTTCTCGCTCGCGCTGTTCTCCTCCTGCACGACAGAGTGCTGGTCTTTCGTCATATTGCCGCGCTGCGGCTGTCGCCGACCGGCCTTCTTCTTTACTGTCTGCTCCTTCTCCTCTGTCACCACCTTTATCTTCACGCCCTTGGGAAGCTTCTGGAAGAGCAGCGTCTGGCGGCGCAGACGATGGCTGTTGAGGTCGAGGATGGTCTCGGGATTGATGCGTGCGCCATTCACCATGACGGCAAACTCACAGTATGTCTTGTTGTTCTGTGTGCCGATGATTGCGATGGTCTGTCCTGCACGGACGCGGTCACCGACCTTTACGAGGTTCTGGGCATTGTTGCCATAGACGGTCTCGAGGCCGTTGTCGTGACGTATGACGATGACCTTGCCCCATGGCTTTATCTCACGGGAGAGACGTACGGTACCGGCGAACATCGACTTCACGGCGTCGCCCTCCTTGCTGAGGATGATGATGTTGCTGTTGACGCGTATGCCATCAACCTTGCCGACGGGCAGAGGGAAGGAGTAGTCGCGGTCGGTCATCTGGCCGAAGTCAACGGTGAAGCCTGTTGATCGGTCGAAGAGCCCTGGTGTCTCTACGCTTATCGATTGTTGCTCTTGTGGTGTGAATATGCTTTGGGCCGACAGTGTCGTTGACAATGCCAGCAGTATGGTGAGTAGTTTGAAGATTCTTTTGAACACGGGTAATTTTACAATTTTACAATTTACAATTTTACAATTGGGAGGTTGGGTGTGGCATTGGTATTCTCTTCTCCCCCATCGGGGGAGATGCCCGTAGGGCAGAGGGGGGCCGTGTGCCGTGGTCGGTGGCCGGTGTGTCTGAGCCTCCTTACCTCAATACTATGCCGGAGAGGATACGCCCTGTGGCGGCACCTTCGCGACGTGCGCTATAGAAGCGGTCGTCGGTCATGGTGTCAAGGGGTGATAGTGTGATGTTTGCCGGCTTCACGCCAGCATCAATGAGTTGCAGACGGTTGCACTCCTTGAGGTCGATGTGCCACTTCTCTGTTGCCACGGTTGTTTCTTCTACTTGCGACGATGCTGTCTGCTGCGATGATGCAGGGTAGCGTCGGGAGATGTGCTGCATGTCAAACTGTGCGTCTGCGAATGCCTGCCACACTTCGTCGCCTATTTCAAAGGAGTCGAACGAGATGCCAGGACCTATGGCGCAGAGCAGTTGCTCGGGATGTGTGGCGAAGACACGCTGCATCTCGGCGATGGCCTTCACGACGATGCGTGCTACTGTCCCTCGCCATCCGGCATGTATGGCAGCAGCACAATGATGCTCGGGGTCATAGACGACGACGGGTATGCAGTCGGCTGTCGATATGCCGATGCATGCATTACGCACATTGTATATCACGGCATCGACACCATCGAGTAGGGTAGTGCGCTCTGCTGCTGACAGCGAGAAAATCTGCTCTGTGATGTGCAGCACGTTTGTGCCGTGTACCTGGTGCGGCCGTGCGAAACGCTCGATGGGGACACCGAGGGCGGGGCACAGCGTTGTGGCGTTGCGTCCGTAGGTCTTTGTCGTGGTGAATGCTGTGATGCGTGGATGCAGGTCGTAGTGTATCATTGGAAGTCAAGAAGTCAAGAAGTCAAGAAGTCAAGAAGTCATGAAGTCATGAAGTCAAGAAGTCATGAAGTCATGAAGTCATGAAGTCAAGAAGTCAAGTAGTTATTCTTTGGTGGTGGATACATCCTCAATCTCGTAGTCGTCGAGTTCCTCGATGTCTTCTATCTCGTAGTCGTCGAGTTCTTCGAGTTCGTCGTCATCCTCCTCGTCTTCGATGAAGATGACATCATCCTCACCCTCTGCTTCCATCTCTGCAGCGAAGCGTGACATATCCTTGTCACGGTGGACGAGTGTGTCGTCCTTGGTGATATCGAGTAGTTTGTTACTCTCAGAGTTGAGCTCTGCCCACAGGATATCCTTGAGCTCGTCGATGCCTTTGCCAGTAACGCTGGAGATGAAGACTACCGGTACCTGTCGCCCGCCTTCTTCTGTGAGCTGGCGTGTGAGCTCGTCGCGTAGCATGTCGCATAGTTCTTCGTCAAGAAGATCACACTTTGTGATGGCGAGCACGCGGTGTTTGTCGAGCATCTCCGGATTGAAGTTGGCAAGCTCATTGAGCAGAAGGTCATATTCGCGCTTGATATTCTCTGTGTCACCCGGCACCATGAATAGCAGCAGGGAGTTTCGCTCTATGTGGCGCAGGAATCGCAGTCCGAGACCTTTTCCCTCGCTTGCTCCCTCGATGATGCCTGGGATGTCAGCCATGACGAATGACTGATGATCGCGATATGACACTATACCTAACGAAGGCTCGAGTGTCGTGAATGGATAGTTGGCAATCTTCGGGCGTGCCGATGATACCGATGAGAGGAGTGTTGACTTGCCGGCGTTGGGCAGGCCGACGAGTCCGACATCAGCGAGCAGCTTGAGCTCCATGATGATTGTCATCTCCTGCATCGGCTCTCCCGGCTGTGCGTAGCGCGGTGCCTGATTTGTGGCTGTGCGGAACTGGAAGTTGCCGAGTCCGCCGCGTCCGCCTTTCAGCAGCATCACCTCTTGCCCGTCGTAGGTGACATCGCAGACATACTTGCCTGTCTCTGCATTATACACGACGGTGCCACACGGCACATCGATGTAGATATCCTTACCGTTGGTGCCGTGGCATTTGTCGCGTCCTCCGTTACCGCCATGCTCGGCAAAGAAGTGACGCTGATACTTCAGGTGGAGCAGCGTCCAGTAGTTATGGTTTCCACGTAGGATGATGCTTCCTCCTTTTCCTCCATCGCCACCGTCCGGACCGCCATTGGGGTTGTACTTCACATGGCGAAGGTGCATGGAGCCTTTACCGCCCTTGCCGGAGCGGCATTGTATCTTGACGTAGTCGACGAAGTTAGATTCCATTTTATTGATTGTTTAAGTTTGGGTAGGTTCTATATATTTAGGGTCCTTCCGTTTTTCTCGTTGGTGACTGAAAGAAATTATTCAGAAATTAATCAGAAATTCTGATATTGGTAAAGCGAAACAGATTTATCCGATTATTCAGATTCACTCATGCAAAAGAAATTTCTGAATAATTTCGGTTAATTTCTTTCAGTTCCCATATATGCTACCAACCCGATTTCCGGATGAACCATAGTTAGCATGCCTTGATGGCAGCGCTGATATTGGCGTAAATCTCATCGATTGAGCCGACGCCGTTGATCTTTGCGTACTTGTCCTGCTTGATATAGAACTCCTTGAGCGGGAGTGTCTGTCCGTAGTAAGTGTCGAGGCGCTTCTTTGCGGTCTCTGCGTTGTCGTCGGCACGTCCGCTGGTCTTGCCACGCTCAACGATACGCTTGATGAGCTCGTCGTCATCTACTTCGAGGCCAACGACAGTATCAACCTTTGTGCCGCATTCAGCGAGCATGGTGTCGAGGGCTTCTGCCTGTGCGATGGTGCGTGGGAAACCATCGAAGATGACTCCCTTGATGTCCTTGCCGAGATTGTCGAGTGTGGCAGCGAGCATGTCTATGATGAGAGAGTCTGGCACGAGCTTGCCGTCGTTGATATACATTGCTGCGGTCTTGCCAAGGTCTGTGCCGGCCTTAATCTCTGAACGGAGCACATCGCCAGTAGAGATGTGCTCAACTCCGAACTCTGCGATAATCTTATCGCTCTGTGTACCCTTGCCTGAACCAGGTGCACCGAAGATTACAATATTCTTCATCTTTTTACCTTGTTAATAATAATATGTTATAGTGTTTGTTGCGCAATGCTGTATGTGCGGCATCTGCTGTGTATGCTGTATGGTGCGGGTGCCGCTTTCGCGTTGTGTGTTATCCTATGCCAGTGCCGTTATTCCACCACGGTATAGACGTCACGGAGGTTTCGGCCGGCCTGGTTGTAGTCCAGTCCGTATCCCACGATGAAGTCGTCAGGGATAGCCATTGCCACATAGTCCACCGTGATATCCTCTGTCAGTTTTGATGGCTTAAAGAACAGCGTGCATATCTTTACAGAGGCGGGGTAGCGTGTCGATAGCGAGTCGAACATCTGCACCATCGTCTTTCCCGACTCCACGATATCCTCCACGATGATGACATCGCGACCGTGGAGATCCTCGCTTACGCCAATGACCTCATGCACTCTGCCTGTGGATATCATACCTTCGTAAGATGCAAGCTTTACGAAGCTTATCTCACAGTCTATTGTGATTTCCTTCATAAGGTCGCTTGCGAACATGAAAGATCCATTGAGCACAGCAAGGAATAGCGGATTTCGTCCGGCGTAGTCCTTATTGATTTGTTCTGCAACCTGCTTTACGCGAGCCTTTATGTCGTTCTCAGGAATAGACAGTTTGAACCTTCTGTCCTTCAGTTTTATCTCGTTCATTATATCAGTTATTTAGCGTCTAAATATCGGCTTTTTAGCTGTTATATTGTTGTTAAATAATAAATTTGGCACAAAATTAATAAAAAAAACGCAAATAATGGCAGTTTATTAGCATAAATTTTGTATTTTTGCTGCGAATTTACGCTTAATAACGCATTTCTCATCAAAAATGAAGATATTTACGAGCAAACAGATACACGAGCTTGATGCCTACACGATAGAACATGAGCCGATAGCTTCTCTTGAGTTGATGGAGCGTTCGGCGCGTGCTCTCATGCAGTCAATCATGCAGCGATGGAGTCCGCAAACGCCTGTCGTCATCTTTGCCGGCCCAGGCAATAACGGTGGCGATGCCTTGGCAGTAGCACGCATGCTTGCGGAGAAACAGTATGACATCACGGTCTATCTCTTCAATGTGAAGAACGATCTCAGTCCGGATTGCTATGCCAACAAGATGCGTCTGAAGGAGTCAAAGCATATCAGACGCTTCGTGGAGGTCAGCAATGAGTTTGACCCTCCGGAGCTCAATGCCGCTACGCTTGTTGTCGACGGACTTTTCGGTTCTGGCTTAAGCCGTCCCCTTGGAGGTGGTTTTGCCTCTTTAGTGAAGTATATCAATGCCTCAGAGTGTACTGTCGTTAGCATCGATTTGCCATCAGGATTGATGGCCGAGGATAATACTTATAACATCCATGCCAACATCATCAAGGCTGATGTGACGCTGACGCTGCAGATGAAGAAACTCTGCATGTACTTTGCCGACTGCCAGCAGTATCTCGGCGAGGTAGAGGTGCTTGATATCCATCTGTCAGAAGAATGGATCAGCAGCACTCCGGCAGCATACTGCACAGTAGAGCCGTCTGACGTCCGTCCGCTGCTTCGCGGTCGTGCCGACTTCGTCCACAAGGGCAGCATGGGCCATGCCCTCATCGTGGCTGGTAGCTATGGCATGGCTGGTGCTGCTACGATGGCCGTGAAGGCCTGCCTGCGTTCTGGTGTCGGCAAGGTCACAGCACATATTCCGTTGTGTAATTACAACATCATGCAGATATCCGTTCCGGAGGCCATCGTGCAGCTTGACAAAGACGAGCATTGCTTCTCCGAACCTGTTGACGCAGAGGCTTATGACGCCGTGGCAATAGGCCCGGGCATCGGGCAGCGTGATACTACGGCTATAGCCCTCATATCTCAGATACGTCGCACGCAGAAACCTATCGTCCTTGATGCTGACGCTCTCAACATCTTCGGCAGCCGCAAGGCATGGATGCAGCAGCTGCCTACCGGTGTTATCATGACTCCTCACCCGAAGGAGCTGGACCGTCTGGACGGCAGCGACGGCTCAAGCGATTACGACCGTCTGTCCAAAGCGCGTGATATGGCACAGCGCCTGCAAGCTTACATTCTGCTGAAAGGCCATCACTCTGCATTGTGTCAGCCCGACGGCAGCGTGATATTCAATACTACGGGTAATGCCGGCATGGCAACGGCAGGGGCCGGAGATGTCCTCACGGGCATCATCGTCGGGCTGCTGTCGCGTGGCTACACCGCAGCAGTGGCAGTCATGTTGGGAGCATACATACATGGCCTCGCCGGTGATATCGCCGCTGAGCGCTATGGCATGGAGAGCCTTAACGCCACCGATATCATAGAGGCTCTGCCCGAAGCCTTTAAGCATTTGACAACCATGTAATTTGACAATTTGACAATATACAATTTGACAATTATGTGATTTTACAATTTTGCAATTTACAATTTAACAATTAGGTGATTTGATAATTAGGCAATTAGCAGTTGACAATTAGCAATCAGCACAATCAGCAATAAACATTCTTATAATAAATAAAGATGAAACATCTCTTTCTGATTATTTCTCTCATACTCTCTGCGTCGGCAACATACGCCCAGGACGCAACGTACCATCTGCCAAAGACAGCCATGAAGCTGACCGTCACGTATGAGAAGAAATCGTATACTCCCGGAGAACTGGCTGCCTATGCGCGCCGTTTCCTGAAGAAGAACGATGTGAGCCTTGAGAAGGCCACATCTTACCGCATACTCGATGTTGACGTCACGCTCGATGCTGTGCCGGACACCTCACGCACATATACCGCTCATATCGACCAGAAACACAACATCCAGAAGCTGGAGATGTCAGAGAACAACATCCTCCTCGCCATCAATGCCGAACCCAAGCCTATCGCTGTGCCTAAGCGCTTTGGGCCGGCCCGCAAGCCAGCAACCCTCGACCCATACAAATATCTCAATCAGGACATCCTCGCCGTCGGCAGCAAGATGAAGATGGCTGAGCTTTGTGCGCAGGAGATATACGATATCCGCGACAGCAAGAACGAACTCAACCGCGGACAGGCAGAATATATGCCAAAGGATGGCGAGCAGCTGCGTCTGATGCTCGAGAACCTTAACACTCAGGAGGCTGCCATCAATCAGATGTTTGAAGGTGTGACGATTACGGATACGGTGCAGGCTGACATTGTCTTCGTGCCGGAGAAGGAGGTGCAGCAGCAGGTGCTGTTCCGGTTCTCTGAAGACTACGGCCTCGTTGACAGCGACGATTATTCCGGTGCACCTTATTATATTAATATAGAGGATCTGCACACCAAGCCGGAAAGCATAACAGAGCCGGGCAAGAAAGCACCGAAGGATGAGACGGGCATCTGGATTGTCTTGCCGGGCAAGATACGTGCTACGATATCTACCGCCGAAGCTACCATTAAGACCATGGAATTCAGTGCAGCGCAGTTCGGCGACGTAGAGAATCTCAACGAGCCGCTGTTCACTAAGAAGTTCCTTACGAGCCTCATCCTGCATCCGTTCAATGGCGGTATCGACAAGATCGAGAGCCTTCCGGTGAAATGATGCATGACAAATGCGGAATGCATGTCGCCTGCGCTATGATGTGCAGGATGCATTCCGCAAAATTGTTACATACATAGCAACGTCAAGAAATAAGGGAGTTGCTAATCTTTCTAAGCAGGTTCGATAAATTCAGAAACGAACGCAAAGACGCAAAGTTTCTGTCTGTTGAGTTTTAATGCCTTATGATTATAGCCTCTGCGCCTTTTGCGCCTTTGAGTTGAACTAATAGAAGTGGCCATAATTTTGTATACCTACTTATAATCAGCATAGCGTGAGCCAATTGCTGAGCATCTGGCGGCCGTCGGTGGTGAGGACACTCTCGGGATGGAACTGTATGCCGCGGATATTGTGCTCACGATGGCGGAGAGCCATAATCTGGCCTTCGTCACTCATGGCTGTTACCTCAAGGCACGCGGGGAGATCATCGTTGCTGACCACCCATGAATGGTATCTGCCCATGGTGATGCGTGGGGAGAGTCCTGCGAAGATGGCGTCGCAAGGCTTGCCGTCAGAGGTATGTGCCGAATTGTTATTCGCGTCGCATGGTTTGCCTTCAGAGGTATGGACGTTGCTGTCGGCTGTCTCGATGACGGAGCCTACTGTCGCTACGCCATGATACACCTCAGAGAGATTTTCAAGCTTGCCACCGAAGAATTCTCCTATTGCCTGATGGCCGAGGCAAACACCAAGGATAGGCTTCTTGCCGGCATACGCCTTGATGACATCGAGCAGCATGCCGGCTTCTGACGGAATACCAGGACCGGGAGAGAGGATAATCTTGTCATACTCTTCGAGTTGCGACATCTCAAACTGGTCGTTGCGCACCACCTTGACCTCGGCTCCGAGCTCCTTCACAAGGTGTGCGAGGTTGTATGTGAATGAGTCGTAATTGTCTATGATAACTATTTTCATGTTCCTTTTGTTTGACTATCAGTAAATGCCAAATAGTAAATAGTAAATTGTAAAATAGTAAATCCCTTTTACATTTCCTCTGCCATCATTATTGCTTTGCGTAGAGCGCCAAGCTTGTTGTTGACCTCCTGAAGCTCATACTCCACATCGCTCTTGGCAACGATGCCGCCGCCGGCCTGAAACCACAACTCATTGTTGCGTGAGACGAAGGTGCGGATGGTGATGGCCTGGTTGAGCGTCTTGTTAAAGCCGATGAAGCCTATGCAGCCGCCATAAGCCCCGCGGTTGTGTGGCTCATACTCCGAGATGAGCTGCATGGCGCGTACCTTCGGCGCTCCGGAAAGTGTGCCGGCAGGGAATGTGTCGATGAATGTCTTGATAGGGTCGGCACCATCGTCGAGTGTGCCCGATACTCGGCTGACGAGGTGTATGACGTGCGAGTAGAACTGCATATCCTTATAGAAATCGACATGCACCCCATGGCAGTTGCGTGAGAGGTCGTTTCGCGCTAGGTCAACGAGCATGACATGCTCGGCATTCTCCTTCGGGTCGTTACGCAGATACTCGGCATTACGACGGTCTTGCTCGGCGTTGCCCGTACGCTTTGTCGTGCCGGCGATAGGGTCGATGTAGGCGGTAAATTTGACAATTTTACCATTTACAATTTTACAATCTGCTGCCTGATTATCTGTCGTTCGAGAATTGTCAAATTGTAAATTGTCAGATTGTGAAATTATGCGGCAATGGGTCTCAGGCGAGGAGCCGAAGATGCGGAATCCTCCGAAGTCGAAATAGAAGAGATATGGCGAAGGATTGATGCTGCGCAGAGCACGATAGAGCTTGAAGTCGTCGCCCTCGTAGCGTTGCTTGAAACGCCGAGAGAGGACAATCTGGAAGACATCGCCACGTAGGCAATGTTTGATGCCTCGGCGGATATTCTCGCGATGCTCGTCGTCGGTAAGCGTTGACCAGTAGTCGCCTACGGGATGGAAGTCATAGGCGCGTATCTGCCGGTTGTTGATATCTCGCTCAAGGACATCAACATCCTCCTGCTCGCCATCGGCGATGAGCTCGATGATGATCATCTCGTTGCGGAAATGGTCGAATACCACCACATCTTTATATAGTATATACAACAGGTC
>R12__coassemble_986_pt1 | contig 10408 bp, 11 predicted proteins | sample R12__metabat2_high_PE_039 | metagenome-assembled genome bin R12 | reverse complement strand
ATCACCGGTCAGACGGGTGTAGGCAAGTCTTACCTTGCGTGTGCCATCGGTCGTCAGGCCTGCATGCTTGGACTGCCAACGCTGTATGTCAACCTCAACCGCTTCCAGGAGACGATAGCCCAGGCACGTCTTGACGGCACGTTTGGCAAGACGCTCAACAAGCTGTACAAGTTTGACAATCTCATCATCGACGAGTTTGGCGTGCAGAAACTGACTCCTGACGCGCGCATCTCCTTGCTGCAGCTGCTTGAGGACAGATACGAGCGCAAGTCGGTCATCATAGCATCGCAACTGCCTCTGTCTAACTGGTATGACTATATCGGTGACAACACTCTTGCTGATGCCATCATGGACCGCCTTATCAACAACTCCATCCATCTGGATCTCAAGGGTGAGTCTATGCGCCGTCGCAGGAAGCAGCAATCGCAGTCACAGTCACAGTAATATGTGATGTCGGTAACACGCTGTCTGCATGACGCTCTTTGGAGGCTTTGCGCCTCCAGCCGCTTGGCAAACCACCGCAGTGTTTTTCATGGCAACTTGGCTCGCGCCTTATGTCTTGAATGAACACCTCAATGCCGAACGGAACGGAATGGCAAATGTCGAGCGGAACGCCAGACCTCTGACAGCGTGAATAGTGGTCTAAGTCATCGGTGCTGTCTGCAATCGAAAGGCAGCACCCTTGACACCGCAATTTGCCGGTATCCATTCGCGCGCTACAGGTGGTATCCTTTGAGCGCTACCATCAATTACCTGATATTCAACGAAAATACTTGTGCAAGTGCAAAGTGCAAAAGTGCAGAGTGCACAACAATCATCCCGAAGAAGCAGCAGAAGTATTAGGAGTGGCACAGCACTTCTCGTACACCCCATGAGCAACCTTCCGTAGCATAGGCGGCTCCATGTGACAGAGTGCACTCAGATGCCGGAAGAGGTCACGACGCTTCAGTCCTACGCGATACCACTCAGCCTGCGCCTGTGCCGTCTCGAACTTATCAGGAAGGGAAGAGAACCATTCCGACTCCACATCGCGTGTCTCACTCAGTACCGCCACCTTCTTCAGCTGATAGTACTTGCCTTCGAAATAATCGAGCAGCTTCTTCGCACCACAGATGGAATCCATGTCAATGAAGTCGATGTGCGATTCACCCGTTGCCCACCGCAGCACCTGCAGTATAAGGGCAAAGCGAGGTAGGATGCCGTTCAACTTCATCTTATGCGTCTCGATGAGATCCTCGTCCTTGATGCCATTGATGGAATCCACGATTTCGTTGTTCCAACTGTAGTAGAACCTACGCGCATCGTCTGCCATCTCCAGAACCTTCGGCACAATCACCTCGCCACCATCAGCATACTCGCATTTGATGTCCATAATCTTGCGGATAATCTCGTGCCACTTGCTCGCGCAACTGCTGTTATTCTGTTGCTCCTCCGTCATCGTCCATCGTGGAATCTCCTGAATGGCAGGAGCGATGAATACCAGTCGGTCGGTGAATCCATTGCTCGTGAACTCCTCAGAGAAAAGCTCATGCACTAAGTTCGTCTGGATGCCGCCAATCATGTTGATGCATGGATGCGGAATGATAATCAGCGACTCCTCGTCCTTACGCATGTTCTTGATAGGCATGCCCGAGAAAGCAGACAACAGATCTTCGATGAGCTTGTTCTCACCGTTGTAACGCTTGCGCGACTTCAACAATCCCAGTATCTCGTCAATCAGCAGGATAACACCACGCTGATTATGGAAATGCTGACGGTAGAGCGCTTCGGGAGTAAAGTCGTCAAGTATCGTCTGCACGATATGCGGCTTGTCCTCAGTCACCTCCTTGTCCTTAGACGAAAGCGACCGCTTGTATCTGTCCAAGTCCTCCATGAACCGCCGTGCCATCTCGCCGTCACGCTCGCGGATAGGAGCGAAGGCGAAAGACAGAGCTGGCGTCTTGCCCGTACCCGGACGAGCCACGAGGATGAAGAACAGTGCGCAGTTCGTGTACCAGTTGCCGCGGATATGCACAGTAAAGGTATTACCGATGGCCGTGGCGGCAGCTGAGAGCATGGCCGTAGCAAGCAGTTCGATGTTAAGACCATCGTCCTTCATCGCATCCAGCATAATCTTCTGCACAGCCTGAGGAAAGACATCCAGCGGAAAGATGCCCGAGTCAATCCCTTCCATCTCCTTTCGAAGCCCATTACATAGTTCAAGGTTATTCATGTCAATTCCTATATATATAAATAATGTGTAACCCTAAGCAGCCTTCCATCTCCTCCCCCTTGGGGGGAGGTCGGGAGGGGGCCATAATGTGTACGCTTCAGACTGTAAGATTAGGTCCAGACTCACGCTTGCGCGTGTATTTCAGATTACCTACCTCGTTGATCTCCGACTTATGGAAGAGCACGCGGTTTCCGATCCGCACGGTGTGCAGATGCCCGAGCTTCACATGGCGCCAGATAGTCTGCTCGCTCATGCGCCACTTCGCGGCAAGTTCCTTGACGGTGTAGTACTCGTCAAGTTCGGTCTCCTCCTCAGCCTTCTCCCGTAGAGCCGAGAGAACGGCATTCTTTACGACATCGCTCATGACCTGCTCAAGGTCCTCGCGATGCATGATGATTAGTTGCTCGTTGCTCATGTATGTTCTATTTTTATTGTCTTTTTATGCGTTTCGTTGAAGTTCAATGCAAAATTACTCTGCCCAGAGGCTTTTCTTGGAAATTGGTTCTCATTTACCCGCATTTTGAACGTTTCTGAGAAGATTTGGTTCGATTTTGGTAGTGAAATCGAACCAAAAAATTGTTTTCAGGCGGTCGCTGAGCACTGTGTTGCTCGCAAACGGCAATACAAAATTACATGGGGAACAACCTTTTATGAGAAATTTATGCTCAAAACCCACCGAAAACGAGGGAAAAGAATTTTGTTGGTGTAGTTTTGAAGTGAAATTACACCAACAGAATTGTGTCTGCCGAACTTTGCGTCTCAGGCCTTCCCAGATCTTAATCTCGTTATCCGAGTACTTTGTCGTATTATACATATTATTAATGTTGTTTTTACTGTTACTAATTGCCCCACCAGACGTGTGGTGTTTTATCAAATTTTCTGCGGCAAAGTTACTCACTTTTGGGGGTGGCTTATAATTATCCAATGTGGTTTTTATGAGATTTTTGAAATGTACAAAACGCTGATAATGAACTAATAACGAAATAGTGTAGAGCCGCCACCGTGGTTTAACCGTGGTGCGGCCGTGGACAAAAAGACGGCGAAACTCCCGTGACAAGTAATTTCGCCGCCAAAATGAAAAAAAATAGCCGTATCAGAGCCTGACTTCAGACTTTGATACGGCTATTTGCGTATGTGATGATTGCATCTGTATGAAGAACGATGCTATCTTTGATGATGCTTCTTGTCCCGTTCTTTTTCGATGGACCGGGTTAACTTATTCAACGGAATCTTCAGCTCATTCTTATAAGTACTCGCTTTCGTGATGGCTTCAACGATGTCATCCTGAAGGTTCTGGAACTTCTCGGGGTCATCAAGGCCGGCACCATATACATGTGAATGGAAAAGCGCCTGACTTAATCCTGCACTCTTCAGCGTCATCTCAATCCACTTGTCCCGGAACTGCGTGTTGGTCAGGAAGTCAGAGATGACCTTTATGAAATAGCAACACCGTGTCTTCTCGCCATGCATGACCGTGATGGGAGGAGTCGTCGGCCGGAGATTCAGCCAGCACATGAAGTTAAGCATTGTCGTTTCGGACAGGAGATTGCCGTTGCATACATCGTACAACGTATAACATAGTGCCGTGTCGACAAGGTCGTAGTGCTGGACGGTCTGCAGAATCTCGTCGTCAGTCATGGTGGGTTTCTTCATCCTCATGCCTGTCCTCCTTTCCTTAGATTGTCAATATCGCTGATGACGCTCTTCGCTATCTCATTTATCTTGTAAACAATGAGGTAGAGCATCTCGATATTGAAATAAAAGACAGGCGCAAAGTACGACTCCTTTGCCTTATACTCGGCAAACGTCCTGTCAACGAGCGGCTGCAATACATGATAGTACTGTTCCTCCTTCTCGTCACATTCCTTACGCATGGAAGGGTATCTTTCGTCGCTCTCCATCATGTAGTCAAGAAGGTTGGAGAGCTCCAGAATACGTTTCCAGGTAGCAGTAGCCTCTGCCGCTGCCTGTTTGTTTGCGTCTTCGAAAACCTTGATATACTTCTGACTGTCACCCTTGAAATCAATGGACTTCAGCGAAGTATCATTGGCTTCATAGAAATCGAGGAACGCCTGAGTGTAGCGATGCAGACCGGAAAATTCCACAAACGTTTTGTCCGCATCAGTGCGGATACCATTGACAGCATAGGAAACGACATCGTTGGTCTCCTGATATTTGATGAAGAAATCAACGATGGCACGTTCTTGAACAATGTCAATACGCCTGGTTTGTATGTATTCCTCCAGCAAGGTGCGGACAGACTGAAGGTCTTCGGATATTTGTGGAATGTTCATTTGCATGATGATAGGCGGTTATCCAAGTTTGTTCTTCAACTTGTCCAGCTCAGACTTTGTGAACTTCAGAATCTCGCTGCCGAGTATTTCAACCTCTGTGGCGAACAAAGCTAACTTTTCTTGTTCGTCGCGTCTGAAGTTGCCGACGGCATTTTTTATTGCTTCTTCAAGAAATGCTGGATGCTTGTTAAAATCAAAACCACCGGCAACGGATTCGTTGACGAACTGCTTGAATGTTGCGAACTGCTTGACTGTTTCAACATCAGGAGCCTCGTTGTAGAAGTGATAGTAAAGCCATATCTCGAAGCACGGATTGCTCTGAGCGACGTTCCATGCCTTGTATGGTTTTACCTCGTCATATTCAGACTTGATGGATGCATTCTTTTGAGAGCAGTAATCGCGCAATGGCTGAATCTTGCCTTCCTTCTCTCATGTGTCCGTATCAATGACGAACCACACGGTGTCTCCATGCATGTAATCAATGGAGAACCGGCGTCTGTCTGATAAGAACACCTCCTTGGCATTTGCCAGTAACTTGAGCGGATCAGTGCCATCGGAAGGGGGTATGGTAATCACCTCAAGATTGGAGGATACAAGGTCGAAGAATGAAAAGTATGCAGGCTCAGTGCCTTTTCCTTCACAGACAATGTACACCTTGTGCGCATCGCGGCTCGGTGCCTTTTTGCTGTAGTCCTTTCTGCGTTGTATCATGGCTTACCAGTGCAGGTCTTTGAGATTGGACAAAAAAGGAATGCCGCCATAGCGTCCGTTGAGATAACCGTTCTCGATATTGGCTGTCTTATGGATGTTGAAGTCGCTGAGAGGATACAACTGTGTTGCTTGCTCCACGTCTTTCTGTACAAACCATACCTCGTCAGGACGGAAGAGGTCCTGGTCAAGCAGACTTGATTCATGTGTAGTGAAAATCAACTGTCCCTTGGCCGTGGTGCTCTCGGATAGTTTGCGGATAAGGTCTTTTATCATAATCGGATGCATGCTTCTCTCAATCTCATCTACGAGATATACTTTGCCAAAATGCGTGATGGAATAGAACAGCGGCATGTACTCAATAAGTCGCCTCGTTCCGTCGGATTCACAACTGATGGGCATTTCCGCCGCATCTCCATTAAGCATCATGTGTACTGGCACGAGCGATTTCCTGAAAACGATGCCATCCTCGCATACGATGTTGACAACGTCAGAATCAGAAGATGTCATATAGGTTTGAGGAACGCCAGGATTCTGCTGCGCTTTGCGGATAATGGAAAGGAGCACGGGATTATCTTTGGCGTCATTCTCGGTGATAACCTCCTTGCGCACATCTATTCTTGCAATGCCAGTCTTCAGTTCAGGCATGGTCTTGTTAACCATATCAGCAAACTCCGGCATGGAGTCAAGCATGTGAGGAACAACACCTGTTAAAGTGTTAGGCTGAACAATCTCTATGCTATCAGAGAACCATTTATAAGCACTCGTAGCCAGCTTCACCTCGTCTGGATAATACTTGCCAAGGAAAGTCAGCATCAGCATGTCGGGGCGCACCAGACGCTTAAGTGCATCCAAGAACTGGACGGACAGGACATTCGTTCCGAACGAAGCGTTGATCTTAACGTCATCCTCTGTACGGGTGAAGATTTCTGTGTCTGTTGTCTTCTTACTTAGCATCAATTCCTCACGGTATATTCTTGTGCTGTCAAACGCAAGATGATAATAGAAAATGCTGCCATCACAGAAGAACTCTATGGCCATCTCAGACGGATTGCTCTTGCATCCATCGTCAAACTTGAATTTATACTCAGTGAGTCGGATGCCCTCCAAAGTTCCTACACCTATCAGTTCCTTCAGAAACATGATTGAACATAACAGGTTGCTCTTGCCGGCGCCATTGGCACCATATATTGCCCCCATGCGCAAGGCGGTGGCATGATTGCATGCTACCTTGTGATTGTCGTGACTGTGGCTCTTGCTGGATGGGAAAGAATTAAACTCCACTGCATCCTTGAAAGAACTGAAATTCTCTATTGAAAAACGTAAAAGCATGGCGATTCCGTTAGTAATTCACGGCAAAGGTAAATAAAATCTGCGAAACAAACGAATAAAATGATTAAAAAGTAAAGAAATTAACAATATTTCTCATTTAACTGCTGCATATTGGATACTACGCATGGCAAGGTTTTGCATTCGCGTGGATAAAATTTACACATCATGGTAGAGGAGAATTTAAAATGGCAGAATCTCAATCACAGTTCCAGAAACCCATCGAAATCATCTGCGACAACGGAAGCACTTGCCTCCGGCGCGTCACGGACATACATGCGGAGGTTGAACTCAGACTTGTGTCCGGTCACTGCCATGATGGACTCCACGGGCACACGCTGGGCATAGGCATTCGTTGCAAAACTGCGTCGGGCGGTATGCGAGGATAGAAGGTCGCAGAAACGAGCCCCTGCTTGACTGCGCGGAGCATTACCGTTGAAATCCGGTCGCCATGTCCAGCCAAGCAACTCTCCGATAAGGTGAAGGCACTCATTTACCTGGTTAATGCTCAGGTCGGGCAGACCATCTTCGTATTTGCGAAGAATATCCACGACGCGCTCGTCAAGAGGGATTACAACCTTAGCACCGGTCTTCTGCTGTACGATACCGGCAAAGTACAGACCGTTCATCTCGGTAATCATGTCAGCACTCAGCCTGCGATAATCCGAGTAACGCTGGCCGGTGAGACAACCGACGATGAAGATATCACGGGCATATCCGATGCTTGCAATCTTGTCCTCCTCCAACAATGGCTTGTATTTCTCCATCTTCCGCTTGCCTATCTTCCGTTTTTCAACAAGAGCATTTATCGTGTCAGAAGAAGAGAGGTCAAGCTCATACATCTGCTGGAGCTGCTGACTGCTCAACAGGATATTGCCGACACGTTCCTTCTTCGGTACGAAATTGCGATGGGCATGGATGGCATTCTCTGTCAGTTTCTCCTCGTAAGCAATCTTCATCACACAATGTACGGCTTCCAAGAGACTGAATATGTAGTTGGCAGAGTAATTCTTTTTGTGACACCAGTCGATATACTCGTCACGCAGTTGCATGGTAACATCTTCGAGAGTAATCTTCTCGCCGTGGACCCTCTCGAATGACTGCAACTGACGGATGCAAAGACGGAATTTTTGCACATATCTTTTGCTGGCAACAGACATATCCCTTTCCTTCAACCGCTGACCGGACGCCTTCTCGCTTATAATCTGCTCCATGCATTTGATAAGCGATATGGACTTCATGCGCTTACGCTTGATAATCTCAAACTTCTCCGAGACATCAATCAGGTGAATTGCGATACGGGTGTTCACAATCAGTGGCACGACAGAATTGGTGCAACGGAGTTCTTCGTCACCAAGCAACCGGGTTCTGATATCATCAAGTACGTAGGCAAGACGTTCGTAGGTGATGCCGATGGTAGAAAGCATAGCCGAACCACCATCCTGTTTCGTTACCCCATCCATTTGCTCTTCTGTTACCCTACCTTTTGTTTCGTAGTATTGCGAGAATAAAGACCAGTCATCTTCTGTGAGATAGATTCCCATTGGCATCCTCCGTACGTTCTTGCCACTGCGGAATCGGCAGACAATCACACCGAGTGCCTGTTCCTTCTTCGTGGAAGTCTTTTCAAAGAAATAATCAACCGAGGAAACCATAGCTATAGAGATTTGTGAACGATCAAGCCCGCTACAGAGATTCGCATGAGTCTTGGTAGCGGGCTTGGTGTGTTATGAGATGGTTATTTTAGGATAATTTCTTCTTGACTCGGTAAGCGGAAAGAAAAAGTCGAATGACCATCTTTGTTTGTAAAAGCGAAGTCTCCTTGATTGATAATGTCCATTCCTATAACAACCTCATAGTCGTCGTTCTCATCTTCAAGAGCAAGAATGTTTGTTACAATTCCGCCAGATGGGATACCGACATGGATAAAATAGGTGTTTGTCTCGATCAAGCCATTGGCGCTCGATATTCCGGATTTTCCGAAAGGCTTCAGATTAAGAGCCTTGACAATCTTGGGTGATATGAGAGTGTTTGTCGCACCTGTGTCCCACATGGCGTTCTGCGAGACATATACTTTCGCCGGCATTTCTCCATTGGTAAAATCAACAGGTGGACAAATTCGGCATTCTGTGATGATAGCCTCAATCGTTACTGAGTTCTGTTGCGTGAATACTGGCATATGATTACATTTCGAAGATTTGGGGCACGCTGACAATCTCAGACTTAGGAAGGGAGCCTGAGTGACTGAAATATTTTACGCGAGCATAAGTTACGCGAACGGCCGATGGATGTTTTGTATCTTTTTCGGCAATAACGTTCAATTGCTTGTCAAGAATCTGCGTCTTCATAATCTCTGTTATTTCTGAGCGGTTAGCGCTCTTTGAGCGCAAAGGTACGCTTTTTTCTTCAAATAGCCAAACGTTTTGACTCAGATGTTTGATTTTTATGATATTTTATGCGAAAGCTCAAGATAAAGTGCCAATAATGGCATCTGGAGATACAAGGTTTTGGCCAGAGCATCAATCTACGAAGCCTATTCCTGAGACGCAGATTCAACATCCTCCAATTCCAGGAACCCCTTCATGTCATCGTATGCAATCACCGCCTGCTCCTCCGTGTACATCTTCAGATATCTGCGCAGATTCATTTCTGACGAATGCCCTGTGACCGCCATGATGGAAGACAGCGGAACACCGGCAATGAAAGCGTTCGTGGCAAAGCTACGGCGAGCCGTGTGCGAACTTATCATGTCGCAGAAGCGCGGACCTCGCTTCCTGCCAATACGGCTCTCGTCAAGCTTCGCGTCCCACGTCCAGCCAAGCATCTCGCCAATCAGTTGCAGGTTATCATTCAGACGCTCGTCAGTAACCTTAGGCACCTGACCGTCATACTTGCGCAGAATCTCTGCCACACGAGTGTCCAAAGGTATAATCACGACCTTGCCCGTCTTAATCTGTTCCAACTTCAGAAAGTCCATAGAATCCAACTGCGTAAGCATTTCTTCAGAGATGCGACCGTAGTCCGAGATACGCTGTCCCGTCAGACAACCGATGACAAAGATGTCCCTTGCATACTCGATGGTGTAAATCTGCTTACCACGCATCAATACCCGAACCTTCTCCGCACGCTTCTCGTCAAACGTACACTTGCTGACCAACTCGCGCACCTTCTCCGGAGTGGACAAATCAAGGTCGAGCATCTCTTGAATCTGTTCAGGTTTCAGGTAAATTTGGTCAACAACCTGTCCCTTGGGAATGAAATCAGAATGGCAGAACGACATGTTGCCCGTGGTCTTTTCTTCGTAAGCAGTCGATAATGCCACATGCAGCCGCTGGAACTTACCAGCAATGGTGTTCGGCAGTTTGCCGTTCTGATGATACCACGCTAACATCTCGTCATGAATCTTTTTGCTGAAATCATCAAGAGCGATGCGCCCCTTGCGACGATACTTCTCAAACGCTTTGATATCTGTAATCAGGTCATGGAAACTGCGCGCATAATCGTCGGACACGCGCTTTGATGTTCCCGCCCTCAACCGCTTGCCCGAGACAAGGTCGCGGATGTAGCGTTCCAGATAAGTCGTCAGCAGCAGACGTTCCTTCTTCGGCTTATCCTTCGGCTTAGTCAGAGAATCCTCAGCCGTACGACCGCTCATCAGCATCGCCACCTGCGAACGGATTAGATTCCCCGTTGTCTCAGGATCATAGCTTGCCTCTATGCGTGACTTTATCTCGTAGAGAATCTCTGCGAACTTGCCAAACGAAATGCCAATGCTGGTCATGAGTGCCTTGCCCGAATACTGTCCGCTGCGACGACCGATGGCACACGCAAGGTAAGACTTGCCTACACCCGTCTGACCGGTGAT
>R12__coassemble_983_pt1 | contig 10422 bp, 10 predicted proteins | sample R12__metabat2_high_PE_039 | metagenome-assembled genome bin R12 | reverse complement strand
CTCCTCCTGAATTCGCTCACCGGAGATAATATTTATTCGCTCGCGGTTACGCTCAAGCGCATCGAATGTCTCGTCGTCGATGAAGAAGTTCAGCTGTGTTGCAAAGCGTATGCAACGCAGCATACGCAATGGATCATCAGAGAATGTTATGTCCGGGTCAAGGGGCGTGCGTATGATGCCATCCTCCATATCATAGATGCCGTCGAAAGGATCGACGAGCTCGCCGAATCGTTCGCTGTTGAGGCATATGGCGAGTGCGTTGATGGTGAAGTCTCGGCGGTTCTGATCGTCTTCGAGTGTGCCGTCTTCAACGATAGGCTTGCGTGAGCCACGGTTGTAGCTCTCCTTACGTGCTCCGACGAATTCCACCTCAACCTCTTTCGTCGTCTTCTGCCCGTCAACTATGACTTTCTCCCGGAACTTCACCTGTGCTGTACCGAAATTGCGGAATACAGAGAGGTGTGCCTTTCGCCCGAGCTTGTCTTTCAGCGCCTGTGCCACACTGATGCCACTGCCGACGACAACGACATCGATATCGTTGGACGGACGCTCGAGGAAGATATCCCTGACGTATCCGCCTACGACATAGCACTCCACTCCCAGCTCATCAGCTGTCTGGCCTATGAGATGGAATATTGGCTTATCGAGTATTTGTGCGAGTTCGTCGTCGGAGTATAGTGTCATTCCTGTAGTGTTTCTTTAAGAGATGTTGTTGCTGCAGTATGCCTTTAGGAGAAACTAATTCTGCAGTATTTCATTAAGCGGAATCATCACGAAGTCACGCTCATGCATGAGAGGGTGGGGTAGTGTGAGCTCGGGTGTAGAGATATGCACGTCATCGTATGTGAGGATGTCAATATCTATGATGCGGTCATGATAGATGCCGTTGACAGATTTCTGCGTGCGCCCCATCGTCTGCTCTATCTTCTGTGTGGCATGAAGCAAGTCAAGCGGTGAGAGTGTCGTCTCTATGAGTACGACGGCATTAAGGAACGCATTGTCGGATGCAAATCCCCAAGGCGCTGTCTCTATGAATGATGATGTGCGCAGAATGGTGCCTGCGCTTTCACCTATATTATATATGGCATCTCTGAGATTCTTCTCCCGGTTGCCGAGGTTGGTGCCTATGCTTAGATATGACTTTGCCATTGATTGTTAATCATCAAGAATGAGCATGGCGTCGCCGAAGCATCCGAACTGGTATCCGTTCTCGAGAGCTTTGTTGTAAGCTTCCATGACGAGGTCGTATCCACCGAATGCTGCAACATTCATTATCAGTGTTGATAGCGGATGATAGAAGTTGCAGACCATGCAGCTGGCGAGTCCGAAATCGTATGGCGGGAAGATGAACTTATTAGTCCATCCTTCGTATGCTTTGAGCATACCGTCGGTGCCGACAGCAGACTCCGTTGCCTTTGTGACACTTGTGCCCACGGCACATACCCGATGGCCTGCACGTTTTGTGTCGTTAACAAGTTGGCATGTCTCTTCGTTGATGAACATCTGCTCGGAGTCCATCTTATGCTTTGTGAGGTCTTCCACCTCTATCTCGTTGAAGTTGCCCAGTCCACAGTGGAGTGTTATGAACGCGCTGTGTATGCCTGCAATCTCCATGCGCTTCATCATCTCTCGCGTGAAATGCAGACCTGTGGCCGGTGCTGTCACAGCGCCCTCATGCTTAGCGAAGATGCATTGGAAGTCATCAAGATCATCTGCTGTGACGGGACGCTCGCGTCCACCGTTCTCGTTCGGATCCATGATATATCGTGGCAGAGGTGCCTGTCCGAGAGCATACAGCTCACGCTTGAATTCGTCGTGGGGACAGTCATAGAGGAATCTGAGTGTACGTCCACGGCTGGTGGTGTTGTCTATAACCTCAGCGACCATAGTGCCCGAATCGTCGAAGAAGAGCTTGTTGCCGATGCGTATCTTGCGGGCCGGCTCCACGAGGACGTCCCACAGGCGCATCTCTGCATTCAGCTCACGCAGTAGGAAAACCTCTATCTGTGCGTCGGTCTTCTCCTTTGTGCCGTAGAGACGAGCTGGGAAGACCTGTGTGTCATTGAATATGAATGTGTCTCCTTCGTCGAAGTATTTCACGATATCGCTGAACCGTAGGTATGATGGGTTGCCTTCGAGGTCAACCATAGGGTTGCCGTCCATGTCAGTGCGATACATGTCGATTGTCTGCGATTTCTTGTGCAGCACCATCAGCCGACAGAGGTCAGGGCGCTTGACTTGGAAGACTTCTCCCGACTTGAGCTTGTGCTCTTCGGTGTGAGGATAGAGTGCTACCTGCTCATAAGGCAGCTTGAATTTGAATTGGCTTAGCTTCATTATATATTAATCGGTTGTTGTTGCGTTATTGTGATGGGGCTATATTGAGTCTGACAGAGATTTACAGGTTACACTCCTTCTGACGGATTGCTTCCTACCTTTGCTTCTCCGAAGACTTTCTTTCCACGTGGCTTACGATGCTTCTGACTTGTCTGCTCTACGGAGTCGTGAGGCTTTATCTCCTGTTTGTCAAACCATTCATGGAACTCATCGATTGTCATGCAATTGTCGATGCTGACATTGCCGAGCTTTGTGCGGCATAGTGCTGTGATATATGCTCCGCTGTTGAGTGCCTCACCGATATCTCTTGCCAGCGAGCGTATGTATGTTCCTTTGCCACAGACGACGCGTATGGATGCCTGTTTCAGCTCGTCATTGTAGTCAATGAGTTCTATCTTGTCGATATGTATTTGCTTAGCGGGCAGCTCTACGTCAACACCTTCTCGCCCCAATGCATATGCTCGTTTGCCATTGACATTGCAGGCGCTATATACCGGCGGCACCTGCATGATGTCGCCCTCAAACTTCTTCAGAGCCTCCACAACGAGCTCGCGTGTGATATGTTCTTTCGGGTATGTCTGGTTCACCTCGTGCTCCATATCGTATGAGTCAGTGGTGGCACCGAACTGCAGTGTCGTGGTGTATTCCTTCGTGTGGAGTTGCAGCGACTCTATCATCTTGGTTTTCTTGCCCGTACAGAGTATCAGTACGCCAGTGGCGAGAGGGTCGAGCGTGCCGGCATGTCCTATCTTTACTCGCTTAATGCCAAGACGCTTTGACACCACAAAACGTATGTGGGCCAAAGCACCGAAGCTCGACATGCCGTAAGGCTTGTTGATGTATATGAATTCTCCTTCCTGGAAGTCTAACATTGGCTGTGTCTGTTAGTTCGCAAATTATGTTATGCTGCAAATGCGCAAGCGAGGGCTATTACGCCTACTATGGCACAGTAGATGGCGAAGTATATCAGCTTGCAACGCTTGACGAGGCTTATCATCCACTTGCATGCGAAGCATCCGCTGATGAATGCCGCTATGAATGCTATGATGAGCGATGACGCCGGTGTGGCCACCTCTGCTCCGTGCTCAGCGAGATATTCTGCTGATGGTGCAAAGATATGCTTGAAGTCAAGTAGTGCCTCGCCGAGTATCGGCGGTATTACCATGAGGAAAGAAAACTGTGCCAGCGTCTTGCGTGAGTTGCCGAGTAGGAGGCCTGTGGCAATCGTTGAGCCGGAGCGTGACAGTCCTGGCAGCACGGCTACTGCCTGTGCTATGCCGATGACGAAGGCATGCAACGGAGATATTGACTCCTTCTCCTGTGGCTTATAGAAGTGTGTCATGGCAAGGAGCAATGCCGTCACGAGGAGGCAGCATCCCACGACGACGATGACGTTGTCGGCATAGAGAGCCTCTATGGAGTCCTTGAAGAACAGTCCTACGATGCCCACAGGAATCATCGAGATGATGATGTTGAGGGTGTAGCGTGCCTCATCGTTCCACTTGAACTTCAGCAGACCTGCCAACAGCCATACAATCTCTTTCCACAGTACGACCAGTGTTGCCAATACCGTAGCCACATGTACTACGATATCGAATGTCAGTCCTCCCGCCTCTGCCTCTGGGCCAAGAATAATCTTACCTAACTCAAGGTGTCCGCTGGAGCTGACAGGGAGATATTCCGTCAGACCCTGTACGAGTCCGAGGATAAGCGCTTGTAACCAATCCATGCTGTTCTCTCTTACGTTATGCCTTTATGGTGTTGTCTGTTGGCTCTGCTGTCTCTGCCTCATCGTTGTCTTTCGGAGTACGGATGATGGCGTAGATGATAGACACGAAGCCGATGAATGTTACGATAGGAGCAATCTTTATGCGCTGTGCGTCAAAGATGTCGGGATTATAGCTCTCTGCTGTAGAGCTGCCTCCAGCCATGAGAATGAATCCTATGACGATGATGACGAACCCTATTGCCAGTGCAATGAAGTTTGACTTTCCGAATGCTAAGTTTTTCTTGTCCATGGTGTATGGTGTGATGTTTTGTTTGCGATATTATTGTTGGATGGTATTGCTATACCTTATATTATATATACGCGCGTGTGAGGAGAATGCTGTCGTGTGTATGCTTTAAATCTTGTACAGGTCGCCTGCTGTCATCTTCAGGAACTTGTTGACAGAGAAATAAGAGCAGATGGTGGTGATGAGCAGACCGCAGAGAAGCACAGTTCCTGCCGTTGCCGCCATCACAATCCAGTCAACGACGACAAGGATGCCCGGCTCAAACGTGTACAGACCATAGAGACATCCTGCCAGCACACCGTCGGCAAGTAGTCCTGCTACGAATCCCTCGATGAGTGCTCGCTTGATGAATGGCCATCGTATGAACGCCCATGATGCTCCTACGAGCTTCATGGTGTGGATGGAGAATCTTCGTGCGTAGACGCTGAGCCGCACGGTGTTGCTGATGAGCGAGAACGACACGAACGTCAGCAGCGCAGCAAGCACGAGCAGCACGATGCTTATCTTCTTCAGGTTGCTGTTCACCTGATCCATGAGATCCTTCTGATATGTGATGTCCGTCACCTGAGGGTTGGTCTTCAGCTCCTTGGATATCATCTTCAGCGAGTCGCTGTTGGCGTAATCGGCCTGCAGCTGCATCTCTATGCTTCCGACGAAAGGATTGCCTCCGAGGAATTCCGTAGGGTCTGAGCCCATAGCCTTGATATGCTCCTTCAGCGCCTGCTCCGGGCTGATGTATGTGGTGTTGATGATATACGGCTTCGCCTCAAGCTTCTTGCAGAGGCCCTGACTCTCGGTGTCTGTCATCTCGTCAGAGAGCATGAGTGTTATGGTGAGGTTCTCTTTTACGTAGCTCGAAAGGTTGTGAGCTGTGAGTACAGAGAACACCACCATGCCGAGCAGTATTAGCACGAGCATAGTGCTGATGACGAGTGTTACTATCTGCAGGCGTCCTGACTTGCCTGACTTATGTCTGCGTTTTTTAGCCACGATAATAATGTTTTCCGGGCAACGTAGTTGCCTCTGACTGTCGAGGCAAGGACGCATAATACCCAATTTCGGTGCAAAGTTACTATTATTTGGACAACTTTGCAAGCATTTAACTCTTTTTAAGTGAGTATATTCGTGTTTTATGCACTTATGTTAACTTAATAAGACGTCTCGCCCATACCAGACAGAAGGCGAAGAGCACGCGTGTGGAGAGAATCCACAGAGCCGGTACGCCGGATGTGGCGAAGACGAGAGTATCCTCGAGCATGGAGTGGTTCATGATGAGATGGTAGTTTACCTCGTTGGCTTCTTCGGGAGTTATCTGTCCCTGCTCCTCAAGCTCTATCATTACTGCCGACCCGTAGCTGATGCCTAAGACGTTGCCTACGAGCCACAGGTATGCCGCATTCTCCGGCAATCCGAAGAACAGCATGAGCGGGCGGAGAGGTTTTGTCAGCATGCGCATGATGCCATAGCGGTCGAGGACACGCTGTATGACCATGAGTCCGTAGATGAGAGCGCATATCATAAGCGAGAGCTTTACAGATGCTATCAGCCAGTCGTTGACGACAGTCCATACGGATGCTATGCTGGCTTGCGCACCTGTTGATGCGAACGCCTCGCTCATCTCCGGCAGTACTAAATTGAGATATACAGCCGCCGTGAATGCCGCTGCTATTCGTAGCGATGCCATCCTCCACGGGTTGGAGCCCACCTTCTTCACTACTGCGCTCTCCATCGGCAGGGCATGGCATATCAGCACCATGATGGCGATGATGGTGGCCTGTCGGAGTGTCATCTGCATGCTCAGCATAACGGCGAGTGCGGCATATGTCGTCACTGTCGCTCCTGTCAGGAATGCTATTGCCGATGCTCCTGGCAGTCCGAGATACTGGAATACGGGATTGAGGTATTGTGCCATCCACTCAATCACGCCGTAAAACTGCAGCAGTCTTACGGCGAGAGATATGGGTAGCATTATCCGAAGCAGCCATAGCGTGGTGCGTGTGGCGGGGCGGATGGCATCTATGAGAATGTCTTTGAATAATGTGGTCAAGATATTATTCCTCCATGACGACTCTGAATCCGAGGTTTGTCTGCTTGTAATCAGGACCAGCCTCCTCGCGGGTTGATGTGCGGCACTTAGAGTGCGGGTCGGTGAATGAGCCGCCTCGGATGCTGTGTGTCAGCGTGTCGGCAGTTACGATGCATGGGTCTTTATATACAGAGTCCTTGTATTGCTGGTAGTTGTCCTGTACCCACTCCCATACGTTGCCCGACATATCGTAGATACCTGTCTCGTTGGCACCATACTGCCCGACAGAGTGTGGCACACCGTTGCTGTTGGTGTTGAGCACGGCAACACGGTCGCAGAACTTCGAACCGGCATACGGCAGGCCGTAGCCCTTGCCTGCTCCACGTGCGGCATACTCCCATTCTGCCTCGGTAGGGAGACGGAATTTCTTGCCTGTTTTCTTTGAGAGTGCTTTCACAAATGCCTGACAGTCATACCATGTGACATTGGTGACAGGGAGGTTCTTGTCGCCCTCCTGACCTTTATACATCGAGGGGTTGGCAGGCATCAGCTGCATCCATTGCTCCTGTGTCACCTCTGTCTGAGAGATATAGTATGCCTTGGTTAGTATGACCTTATGCTCAGGTTTCTCCTTGAAGAAGTCGCAGTCGGTCTGCTCCATGGTGCCGCCCATGGTGAACTCTCCCGGATTAATCTTTACCATGACGAATTCCTCGTCGCCGACGGTTACGGTCTGTGAGCCTTCCGGCAGCTCAGGTGCATTGTTGCATGCTGCGATGATGAGTGCCGCAGCGATGGTGATGATGTTTCTCTTCATAGAATGTTTGATATGTTATTTTGGGTTCATCCAGAAATCGGGTTGGTAGCATATATGGGAACTGAAAGAAATTAACCAGAAATTATTCAGAAATTTCTTTCGCTTGAGTGAATCTGAATAATCGGATAAATCTGTTTCTTAACCGATATCAGAATTCCTAGAGGTTAATTTCTGAACAATTTCTTTCAGTCACCAACGAGAAAAACGGAAGAACCTTATTTTGCTGTTATCTTCTTTAGCTTGCAGTCCGCTACGTTCTTTACGTTCTCCTTTGGTATGGCGAGGCGCTTGATGAGTATGGAGTCGTAGTGGTGTATGCCGTTCTTGTTGATGGAATCGCATGCACGATTGTAGATGTCAGTGATAAGCCTGGTGTTGCGTCTTGTGACGAGGCATCCCGGCTTCTTGCCATTGACGGTAGTAGCCTTGACAATCTCCTTGTGTCCGTTGCTACGTACGATGGATGCCTGTGGCTCTGGCACGATGATGGCATCCATGATATTGGCGTTGATCATCTTCACGCGTGTGTTGACGTTGAGCATCTCAACGATGAATGTCTTGTCGTCCTTCAGCCCAACAGAATCGAGCACCTGTCGTGCGAGCACAGCCTCGCTGCTCTTGCGGTCGCATGCTACCATCTTGTCGGTGAGCTGCTTAGCCTCCTTGATACGTGCCTTGACGTTGGTGAACATATATAGCTGCAGATTGTCGTGCGGGAAGATGCAGAGCGTGTCCTTGCGTTTGCGTTTTGCTTGCTTCTGTGCGAATGCTGTGCGCAACGCCTCAGACCGGACATTGTCGGAGAATGCGGCATCGGCACTTCTGCCGATGATGGCAGTATCACAGTCGGCATAGGCATTGTGGGTCTGCAGCCGCAGCAGACATTGCATAGAATCTGCGATGCCTGTCTCCTGTGCTACGAAGAGAGGCAGACAGTCGAGTGTCGGTGTCACGGCGACGGTGACGGTGTCGCGATAGTTGACGTCAGCATCAGATGCTCCGCCTGACGAGCATGCGCTGACGAAGAGCGCTATGATAGAGAGTATTATGATGTGCTTCATTGGATATTCATTTCAAGCATTGTAAGAGTGCTGATCACCTTTGCTGTTTGGGCGGGCTCGGAGATACGATCTCCGAGAATGTGACCACTGCAATAGATATGGTAATCATAACTCTTAACTCTTAACTCTTAACTCTTAATTCTTAACTCTTAACTCTTAACTCTTAATTCAGAGAAGTGCTTCTTGCCTTGGACATAGAACTTCCAGAGGATGGAGAATGGCGAGAGTAGGGTGGTGTCGGCTGTGCCGGCCTTCTGGGCCGTGGCCTGTATCTCTTTGCGTATGGGCAGATAGTCGCGCTGCCATGCATGGAAATCGCGGCGTGCCCTGATGATGGCGCTGACATCGCCGAAGCAGAACTTTGCCGCTGACTGAGCCATGGCGACATAGTCGAGGAGAGTGCGCCATCGCATGACGCTCTTCAGCTGCTGCTCCGGCAGATTCTTGTAGAGCATGGTGAGGTTGTTGCGGAAGTTGAGGTAGGTCTTCCGCGGATTGCCCTGTGGCAAGGTGCCGCCACCAAGATGATAGACATGGCTCTGCGGAATGCAGCAGATGCGGTGTCCGGCGAGGCGCATGCGCCAGCAGAGGTCTATCTCCTCGTTGTGGGCGAAGAAGCGTGCGTCGAGACCGCCGAGAGTGGTGTAGATGCTGCGTCGCACCATCATGCATGCGCCTGTTGCCCAATGTATGTCGGCTGTGTCGTCGTATTGCCCCTTGTCAGCCTCTACGATGCCGAAAATGCGGCCGCGGCAGTAAGGGTAGCCGAAGCGGTCGATATATCCGCCTGAGGCTCCGGCATACTCGAACATCTCCTTATTTATATATGATAGGAGCTTCGGCTGGCATGCCGCCACGTCAGGGTTGCTGTCCATGAATGTCTCGAGCGGCGACAGCCATTGTACCGGTGTCTCGATGTCGCTGTTCAGCAGCACGATGTATTCGTGGTCCACCTGTGCTATGGCACGGTTGTAGCCCTCTGCGAAGCCGTAGTTCTTGTCAAGCTGTATGATGCCCACCGATGGGAACTCGCTGCGCAGCACCTCCAGTGAGTTGTCGGTGGAGCCGTTGTCAGCGACAATGACGTCAGCCTCTGGCGTATTCGCAACGACAGAGGGTAGGAACTTGCGCATCATCTCGGCGCCATTCCAGTTGAGTATGATTACGGCGGTCTTCATTATGGAGCATTATATGAGCTGTGCCAGGAGTGCGCTGCGGTCGTGGTTGAAGCCGGTGAGGCGGAGGCTCATAATCTCGTTGTCGTATTCCTCGCGGGCGAGATGTGGCGGCAGCTCTACACGGACGTAGTTCTGCGTGAAGCCATGCATGGCCTTGCCCTTGTCGGCTTTCTCCAATAGCACGTCCATCTCCTGGCCGATGTGGCGGGTGTAGAAAGCCTCGGTCTTTCGGTCGGAGAGCTCGAGTAGCCGGTGCGAGCGCAGCTTCTTCGTCTTCTCATCTACGATATATGGGATGTTTAGCGCTGCCGTGCCTGGGCGCTCAGAGTATGGGAAGACATGCAGCTGCTGCACGTCGAGAGAGTCAAGGAAGCTATAGCACTCCTCGAAGCACTCGTCGGTCTCACCACGGCAGCCCACCATGACGTCCACACCGATGAATGCATCGGGCATGAGCTGTTTGATGTATTCTATCTTATGACGGAAGAGGTCGGTGTCGTAGCGGCGGTGCATGAGCCGCAGCACCTCGTTGCTGCCTGACTGTAGCGGGATATGGAAGTGTGGCATGAATGCCCGCGAGTGAGCACAATAGTCTATCAGCTCGTCGGTGAGGAGGTTGGGCTCAATGCTCGAGATACGGTAGCGCTGTATGCCCTCGATGCTGTCGAGCGCACGGACAAGATCGAAGAATGTCTCGCCTGTGGTGCGTCCGAAGTCTCCGATGTTAACACCGGTGAGGACAATCTCCTTGCCGCCTCGGTCGGCAACGTCCTGTGCCTGAGCCACGAGCGACGGGATGCTGGGGTTGCGTGAGTTGCCGCGTGCGTAGGGTATGGTGCAGTATGTGCAGAAGTAGTTGCAGCCGTCCTGCACCTTGAGGAAGTAGCGTGTGCGGTTGCCTCGGGAGCATGACGGTGCAAAGGTCTTGATGTCTTTGAGGGCTGAGACTTTGTGCTGGGTGTTGGGTGTTGGGTGTTGGGTGTTGGGT
>R12__coassemble_978_pt1 | contig 10431 bp, 7 predicted proteins | sample R12__metabat2_high_PE_039 | metagenome-assembled genome bin R12 | reverse complement strand
GTGTCATCCTTGAGCGTCTCATCTCTCCCGAAGGCACCTACCCTGTCTTCGGCCGTAGCATCCCTTACCGCACAGCGACGATGCAGCCATTAGCATTGTTAGCTCTTCAAGGAAAGCTGCCCGAGGAACTTCATCCAGGCCAGATACGTGCGGCTCTTACAGCCGTCACCCACAAGATGTTCGACAGCGGCACGAACTTCAACAAAGACGGTTTCCTTACGATTGGCTTTGTTGGCAGCCACCCGAATGTTGCCGATTGGTACACAAACAACGGTTCGCTTTATATGGCCTCGCTGTCATTTCTGCCATTAGGTCTTCCTGCCGACGATGCCTTCTGGACATCACCAGCAGAGAAATGGACAAGCAAGAAAGCCTGGGAAGGTGACGACTTCCCGAAAGACCACAAGTGGGACATCAATCCTCAGATACTATATTGGGAGTAAAAGGCAACACACATAGTAAACTGACAGTCAAACGAATATGAAACGTATAATATGTAATCTCGCCATTCTGCTCTGTGCCATGACAGCAATGGCACAACGTACAGAAGCCAATACCGTAAGAGGCATCATCCAGCAGGTAAACACCTACTGGCAGCAGCATAATGCCGCAGAAGCGAATGCCTTCTGGGACAATGCCGCCTACCACACCGGCAATATGGAAGTCTATAAGCTTACAGGCGACATCCTCTGCCTCGACTACTCGCTGCGCTGGGCAAAGCACAACGAATGGAAAGGCGCCAAGAGCGACAACAGATCAGAATGGAAGCTCAACTACGGTGAGACCGACGACCATGTATTGTTTGGCGACTGGCAGATATGCTTCCAGACCTACTGCGATCTGTACAACATCACGCGCGAACAAATATATATAACACGCGCACGCGAGGTTATGGAGTATGAGATGTCAACACCCCGCCATGACTATTGGTGGTGGGCCGACGGTCTGTACATGGTGATGCCAGTCATGACGAAGCTCTACAAGATTACCGGCAACGAGCTATACCTCAACAAACTCTACGAATATATCAGCTATTCAGACAGCATCATGTACGACAATGAGACAGGGCTCTACTACCGCGACGCGAAATACGTCTATCCGAAGCACAAGTCCGTCAATGGTAAGAAAGACTTCTGGGCGCGTGGCGACGGCTGGGTGTTAGCCGGTTTGGCAAAGGTGCTGCAAGACCTTCCAAAGGACAATGTCCACCGCAAGTTCTTTGAGGAAAAATACCAGCGTCTGGCAAAAGCAGTGGCAAAGATCCAGCAGCCCGACGGCTACTGGACCCGCAGCATGATGGATGCCGACCATGCCCCCGGTCCAGAGACCTCCGGCACAGCATTCTTCACCTACGGTATACTCTGGGGCATCAACAATGGTCTGCTTGCCACAGAGGAGTTTCTGCCCGTCGTCCAGCGTTCATGGCACTACCTCACCACCACCGCCCTTCAGTCAGACGGCCGCATCGGATATGTACAGCCCATCGGCGAGAAAGCCATTCCGGGACAGGTTGTCGACAGTAACTCCACAGCAAACTTCGGAGTGGGAGCATTCCTGCTGGCTGCATGCGAATATGTACGCTTCCTTGAGGGACAGCAGCACGCCTGTCATGGCCGTGTCTATCCCGAACATCGTCGCGACCTCTCGTGGGAGAACGACCGCGTAGGCTTCCGTGCCTACGGTCCGGAATGCTCCGATTATAAAGAACAGCTATGGGGTTATGACCTCTTCATGAAACGCACCTCGCGCCCCATGCTCGACCAATGGTATGAAGATCAGTTCTCACCTACATATTGGGAGCGCATAAACAATCTGAAGAAAGACGGGCATGCAGCAGAAGCCCATCAGTTGGAAGACTCCATCACCTATCATATCGACCATGGTGATGGAGCCGATTTTTATGCTGTAGGTCCCACTTTAGGCGCCGGCACGAATGCCCTCATGGTAGATGGCACGTTGCTGTACCCCCATTATTATAATAAGGTAGAAATATTGCATAACGGCCCTGACTACTTTGAGGCGCACCTGACATTTCCTCCTACAGCTGTCGGCAATGACAACGATGTCGTAGAGCACCGTCTGCTGCGTCTCGATCGTGGCTCGCAGCTGACGAAGGCGACGGTATGGTATGAGCACCTCACACATGATGCCACAATAGCCGTTGGCATTGTACTGCATGGCGACAATCCGTACACCTTCAGCGATTTATCCGGTGCATCAGACAGCGGCAGCAACAAGCAGGCATATTGGATGACCTACGACGACCCGACACAATCTGCTGACGGTCATGATGGCATTATCCGCATCGGATGCGTCTTCCCAGAGAAGCCATCAACCATACAAGTCTTTCCCAATGAGCAGCAATCGTCAGACAAGACTCCCCGCCATCTGTTAGCGACAACGCCGCTGAAGGCCGGCACATCATACACCTACTACTTCGGCTTCGGCTGGACGAAATACGGCTTTGCCGATGCAGAGGTATGGAAAGCCTACCTCCAGCACTTCGCCGACTCCGTGTCAGCAGCCTCCCCCACTCTATCGCCCGTCGGCAACGGCTACAGCAGCACCTCCGTCAACACCACGATATTCCGTAACAGTTCTATAGTCACCTCAGGTGACTGGCAGTTCATCTCATATTACGACAACGACGGATACCTCTGCCTTGGCAAAAGAAGAGCCACCGGCACCCCTTCAGCATGGCAGCTCTCCCGCACACAATACCAGGGAAATGTCAAGGATGCACACAACGTCATAAGCATGATGGTTGACGGCAAAGGCTACCTGCACGTTGCCTTTGACCATCACGGCAACAAGCTGCGCTATTGCCGCAGCAAGAAGCCCTATTCATTAGAACTTGGCGAGCTGCAGCCCATGACGGGTAAGGACGAGGACGACGTCACCTATCCTGAGTTCTACCGTCTCAGCGGAGGCAATCTATTGTTCGCCTATCGCTCAGGAGCATCAGGCAGAGGCAACCTCGTCATGAATCGCTACGATGTGAAGAAACGCCGTTGGAGCCGTCTGCAAGATATACTCATCGACGGTGAGAACCAGCGCAATGCCTACTGGCAGCTGCATGTTGACACCAAGGGTGTGATACACGTCTCATGGGTATGGCGCGAGACATGGATGGTAGAGACGAACCACGACCTCTGCTATGCACGCAGCAGCGATGGCGGCATCACCTGGACACACTCTGACGGCACGCCATACGCCCTGCCGATAACAGCGGCAAACGCCGAGTATGCATGGAATATACCGCAGAACTCCGAGCTCATCAACCAGACGAGCATGACCACCGATGCCGAAGGCCATCCATACATCGCCACCTACTGGCGTGACGCCGACTCAAACATCCCGCAGTACAGATTGGTATGGCATGACGGCAGTCAATGGCAACAGCGGCAGGTGTCACGTCGCACCACACCGTTCACCCTGAAAGGCGGCGGAACGAAGATGATACCAATAGCCCGCCCACGGATGGTAGTCAATAACGACACAGCATACTATATCTTCCGTGATGAGGAGCGTGCCTCAAGAGCGTCGATGTACGTCTTTGATATAAAGGCAGATGATAGTGACATCCGCTGCTATGACCTCACCGACTTCCCCGTACATGCATGGGAGCCATCCATCGACACCGAGCTATGGAATAGGGATCACCGTCTGAATATCTTTGTGCAAGACACGATGCAAGGCGACGGTGAGAAGACCGTCAGCACAGACGCAAAGATGATTTATGTGCTGGAGCAGGTTGCTCAATAACATTTATGCAGACACTATTTGGAGCAATGGCTGTCTGAGTGTGTGTCAACCTACGTAACTACTCAGCTATCTCGCAAATTTCAGCACAGAGACACGGAGTAACGCAGAAGACACAGTTCTTTCTTGTTATGTATGCCCACATAAAATGAATTAATTCTCTGTGTACTCTGTGAATCTCTGAGTCTCTGTGCTACATGCAAACATAGATAGCTGAATAGTTACCAACCTACTCCATATCGTTAAGTATTATTAATTATCATTAATTCTTTGCACAGCTATTCCTTTATTAAAAATAAAAGCATTACCTTTGCAGAGCTTTTTCGAAAGAGAATGCAGTTGCCGATATGGCTCAGTTGGTAGAGCAACGCATTCGTAATGCGTGGGTCACGAGTTCGAGTCTCGTTATCGGCTCCATGAAAGGTCTGTATTCTCAGGCCTTTTTGTTTTTGCGGTAGTAGCTCAGTTGGTAGAGCGTCGGCTTCCCAAGCCGAATGTCGCGGGTTCGAGTCCCGTCTACCGCTCAACGCAGCTTGCTGCCGTATTTTGTTTATCCCCATACAAGTCACAGCAGCCTAACCATTATCGATCAATAAAAATACTAACCCAATAACAAAGATGAAAATTTCACGTATTGACCACCTTGGCATAGGTGTACAGAGCATCGAAGCAGTGCTCCCTTATTTTGAGAATGTACTCGGACTGAAGTGCTACGCAGTAGAAGAAGTTGCAGACCAGAAGGTTAAGACAGCTTTCCTGAAGGTCGGCGAGGTAAAGCTTGAGCTCCTTGAGCCGACATCGCCAGAGTCAGCAGTTGCAAAATGGCTTGAGAAGGGCGGCAAGGGTGTTCACCATGTAGCGTTTGCAGTAGAGGATGGCGTTGCCGAGGCACTCGTAGAGTGTGAGGGCAAGGAGATTCGCCTTATCGACAAGGCTCCACGTCCAGGTGCAGAGAACATGATGATTGGCTTCCTTCATCCAAAGTCAACAGCCGGCATCCTTACAGAATTATGTGAGCCAAAGAAGTAAATTCATTTACTATTTGGCTATTTACTATTTGCCATTTACAATGTATATTTCTGCCTTTTAGGCAATCTTTTGGCTTAGGGCATATTACGTAAATGGTAACTATCATTAAGATAAACTTAATCAAAATATTATGTCAGTTCAGACAGAAAAGATAAAGGCGCTGATAGAAAAGCGCGAGCAGGCTCGCCTCGGTGGCGGCGAGAAAGCTATCGACAAGCAGCACCAGCGCGGCAAGTACACCGCCCGCGAGCGTATTGACATGTTGCTTGACGACGGCTCTTTCGAAGAGTATGACATGTTCAAGCTTCACCGTTGCACAAACTTCGGCATGGAGAAGAAGCAGTTCCTCGGCGACGGTGTCGTTGTAGGTTCCGGCACCATCGACGGTCGCCTCGTGTATGTCTTTGCACAGGACTTCACCGTCAACGGTGGCTCACTCTCAGAGACAATGGCACAGAAGATCTGCAAGGTGATGGATATGGCCATGAAGATGGGTGCGCCATGCATCGGCATCAACGATTCCGGTGGCGCACGTATTCAGGAAGGCATCAATGCCCTCGGCGGCTACGCAGAGATTTTCCAGCGTAACATCGAGGCATCAGGCGTCATCCCACAGATCTCAGGCATCTTCGGCCCTTGTGCCGGTGGCGCTGTCTATTCGCCAGCCCTCACCGACTTCACCCTGATGATGGAGAACACCTCATACATGTTCCTCACTGGCCCGGCCGTAGTGAAGAGCGTGACAGGCGAGACAGTAGATGCTGAGCACCTCGGCGGTGCATCAGTACACTCTACGAAGTCCGGTGTAACCCATTTCACAGCGAAGACCGAGGAAGAGGCACTCGCTATGATCAAGCAGCTGCTCTCCTACATCCCTTCAAACAATATGGAGGAGGCTCCACGCGTAGAGTGCAACGATCCTATCGACCGTATGGACGATATCCTCAACGATATTATACCAGACAATCCTAACGAGGCATACGATATGTACAAGGTCATCTCGGCCATCACCGACAATGGTGAGTTCTTCGAGGTGCAGCCAAAGTACGCCAAGAACATCATCGTAGGTTTTGCACGCTTCAACGGCCAGTCAGTAGGCATTGTTGCCAACCAGCCATCAGCTTATGCCGGTGTGCTCGACTGCAACGCATCACGCAAGGGCGCACGCTTCGTCCGCTTCTGCGATGCCTTCAACATTCCTATCGTCAGCCTTGTCGATGTGCCAGGATTCCTCCCAGGCACAGGTCAGGAGTACAACGCCGTCATCCTGCATGGAGCAAAGCTCCTCTACGCTTACGGCGAGGCTTCTGTGCCAAAGATCACTATCACGCTGCGTAAGTCATACGGTGGCTCACACATCGTCATGGGCTGCAAGCAGCTGAAGACCGACCTTAACTTCGCGTGGCCATCAGCAGAGATTGCCGTCATGGGTGCATCAGGCGCTGTGGCTGTCCTGCAGGCAAAGGGTATTAAGCAGGTTAAGGAGGAAGGCGGAGACGTTGCTGCATTCATCGCTGAGAAGGAGAAGGAATACTCTGACCTCTTCCAGAACCCATATCAGGCAGCGAAGTACGGCTACATCGACGACGTCATCGAGCCACGCAACACCCGCTTCCGCATCTGCCGTGGCCTCGCACAGCTTGCTACCAAGCGCGAGTCACGCCCAGCGAAGAAGCATGGTTGCATGCCAACATAAAGACTTCTGAACACAAGGAAATGAAAGGTGGACGGCTCAACAGCGTATGAGTCGCTACCTTTCATTTTCTGTTTTTAATAAACCAACAATGGATAACGAAACAAATGCAGCCATCGCTATGGCTCTCTACGAGGCTTTCGGATATACCGCACACGATGCAGAATCCGGCAAGCTCACAATCGAAAAGAAAGAATCACTATGGAGTTCAAATATACAATTAATGGCAAAAAATACGAAGTAAGCGTAGGACAAATCTCCGGTGACAATGTTGAGGTAGCTGTCAACGGTGAGACATACACCGTAGAAATGGAGCCAAAGGCACAGCCGAAGCCACGGCCGGTGGTGACACCTCCAGCACCAAAGGCAGCGCCAAAGGCCGACAGCGAAGGCCCTAACCTTCAGGATGCCCTCAAGGCACCGCTGCCAGGCACCATCATCGACATCCTCGTCAGCGCAGGCGACGAGGTAAAGGAAGGTCAGCCACTCGTCATCCTCGAGGCAATGAAGATGAACAACAGCCTTGAGGCAGAGCGCGACGGCCGTGTGGCTCAGATACTTGTTGCTCCCGGTGAGACCGTCATGGAGAACACTCCACTCGTAGCCTTCGAGTAAACAACATACATAAACAAATGCGCCAGCAACTCACATCGGATTATACGTGAGTGCTGGCGCATTTGCGTAGGCATAAATTATGCAAATTATAGGATGAGATTGCTTGCCAAAAAGAATTATTCCTTTTACCTTTAATTAAGAAAGAGAGCATCTCCACATGTAACGCAATAATATCAGGACCTATTCCGTCTAATTTGAATCGAATTGCCGTTTGCATTGGATGACATTGCCGTTTGTATTGGATGACATTGTCGTTAGTATTGGATGACATTGCCGTTAGTATTGGATGACATTGTCGTTAGCATTTACTAATGACATAAAGACTCAGTAATTGCAATGTAAAGACTCAGTAATTATATTACAAAGACTAAGTAATTGTAATGTAAAGACTGAGCAATTGCTACATCAAGAGATACTGGCGAGATGATAGTTCGTATCAAAACGAAGCGTCGTAAGTATTGAATGAAAATAGCGAAAGTATTGAATGAAAATGCCGAAAGTATTGAGTGAGATTGCCGTTTGCATAGAGTAAAAATGCAGTTAGCATGGAGTGAGATTGCAATGGGCATTTAATGTTGCGGCGATTCAATCAAATCGAGAATCGAGACAAATTTCATCATATCAAATAAACTACTATAACAAAGCGACAACGAAATGAAATTCATGTCCCGCAGCGTTGCATTATGCCTGAGGGTCAAGCACTAAGCGTTAAGGCACCATATTCAGAATAAGAATCTGACAACAAAGCTACGCAATACTCTTAAAGCATAAACGGACATATTTACGAATCAGATTGTTATCACGCAGAACTATGCCCTACGCCCCGAGTTACAATCACACGATTATAAATCAACAGAAAAGAACTCCGAGACACGTTTTTGTTTCAGTTTGACTATAGCCCAGCACTAACGGCCATCAAGCAAAAAACTCTCTGGTATCCATGTTTTTATTTAGCACAAAGACAATGAAATTCACAGAGGACACAGAGAATTAATTCATTTTAGGGAAGGAGATACAGAACAAGAAAAACTGTGTCCTCCGTGTTACTCCGTGTCTCTGTGCTGAAATTTGTGAGATAACGGAGTCGTTACATCAAGCAGAATAAAATCATAAATATTATTAAATGAAGAGCCGAATTATATACATTACGAAGAAAAATTCGTAATTTTGTATGCAATAACAAATAATGTACGCACAACAGATATGGAGTCAATGCAATTATGGTTCTCACAGCTTAACGGCACAGAGCAGGTGTTCTGGGCCATCGCCATCGTGGCATCGGTGATCTTCGCCATACAGGCGGTGATGACACTCCTCGGCATGGACCACGACGTGGACATGGGCTTCGAGGTCAGCGACGGCGACACGATGGACACGGGTGGCGCGATGTCGCTATTCTCAATACGCTCGCTCGTGAATTTCTTCCTCGGTTTCGGATGGGCGGGAGTGACATTCCTGCCGATGGTAGAGAGCAAGGTCGTGACATATATCATCGCCTTCGCCGTGGGCATCGCCTTCGCATACCTGTATATCATCTTGCGACGCAGCATGATGAAGCTGGAGCGCAACGGGGCATACAATATCAACGATGCCGTCGGCCAAGAGGCAAGCGTATATCTCCGCATTCCGGCACAACGGACGGGGCACGGCAAAGTGCAGCTGTCGCTGAACGGCTCGGTGCATGAGTTTGACGCCATGACCGATGGCACAGAGCTTGCCTCAGGCACCAAGGTGACCGTAAAAGCGTGCGAAGGAAGCACATTAATCGTTTAACAACCAACTAAATAAAACACAACAGACTATGTATATTATAGCAGCAGCCGTGATAGCCGCCGTGATAATGGTAGCAGCTATCATCAATCGTTATCGCAGATGTCCGTCGGACAAAATCCTCGTCGTATATGGCACTACGGGCAACAGAGGCTCGGCAAAGTGCGTGCATGGGGGTGGCACATTCGTGTGGCCTATCATACAAGACTATGCCTACCTCTCGCTGACACCTATCAGCATCGACGCCAACCTGACAAACGCCCTCTCACGACAGAATATCCGCGTGGATGTGCCATGCCGCTTTACCGTGGGCATCTCTACCGACCCGGAGTGCATGACGGCAGCCGCAGAGCGTCTCCTCGGGCAGTCGGCAGCACAGATACAGGAGCTGGCACGAGACATCCTCTTCGGACAGCTGCGTCTCGTCATCGCCACTATGTCCATCGAAGAGCTCAACTCCGACCGTGACAAATTCCTGGATGCAATATCAAGCAATGTCGAGGTGGAGCTGAAGAAGATCGGTCTGCGCCTCATCAACGTCAACGTTACCGATATCAACGATGAGTCGGGATATATCGAGGCACTCGGACAGGAGGCTGCGGCAAAGGCCATCAACGAGGCAAAGGTCCGCGTGGCTGAGCAAGAGAAGATCGGTGAGATAGGCAAGGCTGACGCTGTCCGCGAGACACGTATCCGTACCGCTGAGGCAAATGCCCAGGCGGTGAAGGGCGAGAACGAGGCAAAGGTTGCCATCGCAAACTCTGATGCCTTAAGACGTGAGGCGGAGGCAGAGGCTCAGCGCAAGGCTACCGCCGCCGAGAAGGTGGCTCAGGCAAAGGCGCTCGAGGAGGCATACTCCGCAGAGAAGCTCGCCGAGGAGGCTCGTGCCGAGCGTGAGCGTGCCACTCAGTCGGCAAATGTCCTTGTCTCTCAGGAGATTGAGAAGAAGCGTAAGATCATCGAGGCAGAAGCAGAGGCAGAGAAGGTTCGCGTCAATGCCAAAGGTGAGGCGGATGCCGTATATGCTAAGATGGAGGCAGAGGCTCGCGGTCTCTTCGAGGTGCTCAACCGTCAAGCTGCAGGCTACGACAAGATGGTGCAGGCTGCCGGTGGCGATGCCACGAAGGCATACATGCTGCTGCTCCTCGAGAAGCTGCCGGAACTCGTGAAGACTCAGGTGGAGGCTATCAAGGGCATCAATATCGACCATGTCACAGTTTGGGACAGCGGACAGAACGGCGAGGGCAAGGGCTCTACGGCAAACTTCATCTCGGGACTCATGAAGAGCGTACCCCCGCTGAACGAGCTCTTCGAGCAGGCTGGCCTCTCGCTGCCTGAATATCTCGCAAAGAAAGAGAAGGCCGAGCCTGCCACAGAACAGGCAGAAACGGAGAATGAGGAATAAAGAATAAGGATTAAAGAATAAGGAATAAGGATTAAAGAATAAAGAATAAGGATTAAGGAATAAGGACTGCAGATTAGGATTACCATATCAATTGCGTTTGTTACGTTCTCGGAGATACATCTCCGAGCCCCAGACAGGAAAGCAATCCACACTCTTC
>R12__coassemble_973_pt1 | contig 10473 bp, 5 predicted proteins | sample R12__metabat2_high_PE_039 | metagenome-assembled genome bin R12 | reverse complement strand
ATGTCTTCATTCCATTTGCTGAGGTGAGGATTAGGCTCAACCATGTTAAGGCTTGACGAACCGAATGCAAAGGAATGTCTTCATTCCATTTGCTGAGGTGAGGATTAGGCTCAACCATGTTAAGGCTTGGCACGCATAAATTCACTCCTTCTTATTAATTCCAAAGAATTGAAGGCATCACAAATTCACTAATTCTTGATAAAAAATATCTCGGTCAAGTAACCACCTTCCTCTTTCCATATCGCTACATTTATTTCACGGTGATAATCTTGTAGAACTTGTCGGCAGCAGAGGTATATTCTATGACATACGTTCCGGCAGCAGCGGTAAAGACAGCAGCATTGACGGTTATAGTCTCACCGGTATATGAGTCGGCGGCAGGTATCTCGCTGATGAGTGTCGGCTGCGTGGCTGTCGCTGTCAGCGTGAGCGTATTGTCTGATGAGATAGTGCATGTGCCACCGTTAGCCACTGCATTCTTGACCTGATCCTCAGAGATGACCGTACCGGATATCGTGGTGGTGGCAGAATACAGCTTCATATTAGCTGTGGAGAGCGTCACGACATCTCCATCATAGACCGTGATATAGATATTCTCACCTACCGTATAGCAATAGCTGCTGGATGTAGGGGTACTGCCCTTGGAGTATGTATTGATGGTGGGCACATTGATGGTTGATATCACATCCTGATCGGTGACTGTCTGGACAGCGTCGAAGGTTAGCGGCGAGAGCTTCTGGTCGGTTATTTTAAAGAGGTATGTATATGCATAGCCGGGCAGCCATGTGCAGTATGTCGCAGGCACGGTGGTAAGCTGGTCGGTGACCTTTATCTCCTCGTCGGTATCGAAAGCCTTCAGCGTATAGTCAACGCGCAATCGCAATGGCTGTGCCTCAGCATCTTCTGCTGAAGGGAAGGTCATGATGTAATAGTGCTCGTCAGACTTCGTGCTCTTGGCGAAGGTGGGCGATGACATTGAGCGGCCGATATACACCGCTGTGGTATTCTTTGTTCCATCGCCAGCGGTAAGTCCGTCGAGAGTACCGAAATTGATGCTTGACGATGCATCGGTGGCGGAGATGCTGAGATGTGCCGTGTTGTAGTCGTCGGCATCTTTATTGCTGATACCGATGGTAGGGAAATAGACTGTCACTGTGCCTGTGCTGCCAAAGGCATTTGTCGCAGGTGCTGTGCCATCGGCATTGGCGTTATAGAGGATGAAGTCCTGGGCAGAAGCATTGGTGGAGTTGCCGTCGGCATCATGCTCTCCGTCGGCATAGAACTTCACATCGCAGACGTCATAGCCCGGTACGTTCTCGTAGATGCCTACTCGTATCTTACAGCCTAAATTATGGAATGTCAGAGCGACGGGCTTGTCGTACTGGCCATCAACGGCAGCTGCCGGTGTAGCACGTATGGTCTTCAGGTCAGAATAGTATATCTTAGACAGTGCTGTGGCATCGCTGATGGTAAGTGTATAAGCACCGGTGGTGGAGGCAGAGAGATTGGCTCCATCAGTGCCGAAGTTTATGGCACTGGCTGTCACGCCAGAGGATAATCCTCCAAGCGAATACGCAGCAAAGTCATAGTGATTGGCAGCGTGGTTCCAGTATTTTATTTCTTGGGTGTAGCCACTGGGATGGTACGCCGAGTTGGTGTTTGGCGAGAGCCCTACATATTCCCATCCAGCAGTATTGCTCGCTGTGGTATAGGCTGTATTCTCAGTCCACTCGACATTGTAGTCGTCAAAGCCGTGGGAAGTGCCGGGAGTATCCTTCGTGGAGAATGTGCCCTCCACCACGAACTTATTGCCGAGGAGCGTGGCAGCGTCAGCCCCGGTGACAGTAGCACGCGACATTGCTGTCCCCTGAGGCACAAATGCTATCTGACTGTTGCCGTCAGCGCTGCCGTTGTCGAGGACATCGTCGGAGCTGCAGGCGGCAAGTACGAATGCCATGAGAGGAAGCAGCACAGGGTATCTGCTACGGGCTTGTGAATGCAGATGACAGTGTTGTGCGAACTCTGTTATGCTATGCGTTATGTATAGTATCTTATACATGGTCGTTATTTGGGAAATTTTCTTGTCTGTTGTCATGGCGTTCTTATCTCTTAGTTCATCTTCCAGATGGCAAAGAGCGTGGTGTTGACAGCAAAGTTTACAGTAGCAGCATTGCTGTATGACGTGCCGGAGCCATCAGCCTTAGTATTCCAATTGGCGAAGGTGTAGCCCGAGCGTGTGAAGGTGCATGCGTTGAGGGCATTATTCGTAGAGGAGACAATGCGCTGAGTATAGGTGCTACTGTTGTTGCTCGTTCCTCCGTTGCCATTGAAGGTGACCTTGATATGGTCGATGTCCTGGTTCAGTTCATTATCAGCGAGAGTGAGCGAGCCGCCGCCCTCGATGGTAACATTCTGGTTGTCCTGCAGGGCAGAGACGGTATTGTCCTTCACCGTGCCGCTGCCAAGTGTAAGCTTCGAGCCAGAGCCATTGAGGTATATGCCACCTCCTGACTTCACGGCGTGATTGCCGGTAATGATGACATCCTCGCTTGATCCTCCGGTGGTTGTGCCGATGGTAAGATCGACATTATATCCGTCAGGCATGGCCACAGCGATGCCGGCGCCGCGCTGGTCGGCAGCATTGCTGGTGAAGGTGCCATTGGTGATACCTATGGTGAGATTCTGACTGGCACTGACATATACGCCACCGCCGTCACCTCCGGTATTGTCAGAGCGGCTGGCCTGGTTATACTGGAATGTGCCGCCCGACTGAGAGTAGGTGCCGCCGTTGATGTAGAGTCCGCCGCCATTGCCCTTCTGTGCGACGTTGTTGTCGAAGGTACCGCCGGAGACAGTAGCCGCAGCGCTCTTGCCTCCGCTGTTGGTAAGGTAGATGCCACCACCATCGGTCTGTGAGGCGTTGGCCTTCAGCGTGCCACCCGAAATGGTGAGCACGGTGTTGACGCTGCTGTTGGTGCCTTCCATGTAGATGGCACCGCCCTTGCCGGTGCTGCTGCTGTTCGTGGCGGTGCAGCCGTTGATAACAGCCTCTCCCGAGATATCTACCGTGCCGTTGGAGAGGTAAACGGCTCCGCCTTGCTCTGCCGTGCAACCCTCGATGGTGCCGCCCGTCATGATGAACTTACCGAGGTTGATATATACGGCGCCGCCGTTCTTCTGCGTGTGGATGTACTCCGTGTCGGAGGTGTTGCTGTTGTGGATGGTGCCACCCGAGATGTTGCACGTTGACCATTTACTCTGGCTGGTGGCATACGCTGGGTCTGTAGCCATGATGAACTGTCCCTGTACGTCACCGTCGGTAATGTTGATGGTAGCGGAACCGGCGCGTCCTGTAGAACTGTTGGTCTTACCACCACCGATGGAGCCGGTCTTGATGATGCCGCCGCTGACGTTCAGCGTTACCGAGCCACCGTTACTGCCACTGTTTGTGCCTCCCGTACCACCGCCGATACCGTTACCGGCAGAGAGGGCGTCCGACTTACCTGAAGTAGATGCCACACTCTTGGCAATAATTGTGCCGCCAGTGATGTTGACAGTTGCTGCTCCGCCACTCTTGGTAGCACTGCCGCCACCGCCGATGGCCACACCGCCGTTACACTGTGCATAGACGTAGCCACCGGAGATGGTTATCGTCGTACTACTGTTACCAGCACTGGCGTTGGAACTGCCGCCACCAATAGCTGCAGCAGGGATTTTATAGCAGCCATTATTATTAGTGTTATCGTTATTTTCCAAGTTATAGGCGTAGGTTCTGCCACCGGAGATTTCTATTTCTGCATTGCCACCCGGGTCGCTCCATCCGATGCCGCCACCGATGGCAGCACATGTACCAGAACTTACAGCGGTGACCGTACCTCCTTCGATGAAGACGCCTCCAAGGCCGTTGCCGCCACCGCCAATACCAGTACTGTTGTCAGCAGCAGAGGTACCGGCAAAGATGGTGCCCCCCTTGATGTAAATGCCGTATGCATCATTGTGTGAGTCTGTAGCACCTATTGCGGCAGCCCAACGGTTGACAGTCGCTGTGTTTCCGTTATAGGTACAGCACGTAAGGGTTCCCGAAGTACTGCCGTCGCCATCGTAGCTTGTGAGGATAAACTTATTATTATTACTTTTGGAACTTTCGTAGCATATCTGTGAGATACGATTGTCGCCTTTCAGACGGAAGGTGCAGGTGCTATTGCTATAGCCATAGAAGGACATTTGAATCATTCTTTTAGCGACATCATTTCTCTCACCTATTGCACCGATATACATAGCATAGAGATTGTCGAGCACGACATCGGCATTAACATTGCTGCCACTGATGACGATTTTATTGTTAGTGCTTGTCTTTGAACGCACGTCCTTCACGCCCGTGGCCTGTTCCCAGTTGTTATAGACATCGGCCACGCTGGTGTTGTTGGTGACGTAGTCAGCCCATGCAGTGCCGTTGTAAGTGACGGAAGGATAGGCGGGTACAACAACCGTAGTACTATCAGCAGAACCATCTTTGGTCTTAATACTATTGCCTTCTGAGTCTGTAACATACTGCAAACCAGTGGAGGACTTGTTGCTGTCGGTGGACTGGTAGATGTAGAAGCGAAGTGCTTTCATCTGATCGGTGGTAAGATTTGTTGCGCTGATGGTTTTGTTTGCGCCACTGCCGTCGTTTGCCGTCTGGTCCCAGATAGTGCCGCTGTATGAGTTGGCGGTAATGGAGACGCCGCCGAGTGCGAGGTCGAAGTATATGTATTCCGGTGCCTGGTTCTTATATAAGGTATAGAGGATTTTCTTGCCGCTCTCCCATTTGCCGGTGCCGGCGAGAGAGGCTGTGATGGTCTTTGTTTCTGTATCGCTCTGACTGTCCTTATAATGCAGCGTAATCTTTGGCTCAGCGACACCTGATTCCGCGTAATCAGCAGCGTACAGGAACTCTTGTGGCATAAGCATGAAGATGTTATTGCCATCGTTGAGCATACTGTTGGCACCTATCTCACTATCAATGGAATAAGTATATGAGGCATCAGGCGAGTTGCCGGTATATGTGGTCTTCCATCCGCCAGTGCCAGCATCGAAGATTCCTTTGCCATAGATATTGGATATCTCAATATAGGTTACGTATGCTTTGAATCCCATCTTGAACTGTATGGCGGTCAGTCCGTGATGGAACTGCAGTGGCACGAGCTTCTGATAGTCTTTATCGTAGGTATCGTCGCTGACGGCATATACGAGGTCAGGCTGATTGGCTGCCGCAGCAGGTACGGTGTATGTGAGCTGAGTATCTACTGCTTTGGTATCCTCGGACGGCAAGCCTTTCATCGGCGCGTTGTCACCTTCGCAAACGCTGTATGGCGCGAAGATATAGAATCGCATATTCTCGTCACTGAGTTCCTTCCATTTGGTCTTCTGTGTGTCATCAGCAGGAATCATCTGGCCGTTGGAGAAAGTGTATTTCTTGCAGTTGATGATATGCGGTGTAGCATCAGTGGTCCATGTGCCCTCCATGCTGAATCCATAGACGGCGGCATTCGTTATGTCGTCTTCAAGGCTTGTGGCAATAGCCCCGCGTGATGTCGGAGTGTTATTAGAAGCTCTCCCACCATAGTAGGCGGCCACATACTCCGGGAACTCCATGAATGGGTCCGTGTTGGCGCTGGTGCTGCCGTATGCCGATGAGGCTCCGAGAGACGATGCTCCGAGAGACGATCCTACGCGTGATGATGTTCCGAGAGACGATGTCTCAGACGAAGAGACACTATTTGACGTTGCAGCATGGTCATTATTCTGTGTCTTGTTGCAGAAGAGATCCTGCATCTGCCAGTCTTCTGTCTCTATAGCGAGGCGTCCAGCCGTGACACGCGATGACGGTCGCAGCGTGCCTTCTAGTCCAGCAGTGAAGCCGATGTAGTCTGACGCCTGCTCGTCGGATGTCCATGAGAAGAGGTCGTCAGAGCATGCCGTAAGTGTAAGTATTGCCCCTACGGTGAGTGTTAATATGTTATATATGTGCTTCATTGACAAAGAGAATCATTGTTGTTATTCCGACATGTTCAGGTCGCGGTTTTCGTTATCCCAATTGAGGAGAGTGACAGAGGCATTGATGACCGGTGACTGTCCGAAGGCGAGCGATATGACATATAGCTCAGAGGCGGTATAGTGGCCATCGGCGATATCATTGTTGTCGTAATCCTTCGTAAACTGAATGTCGATAGTCTTTGTGCCTCCACCTTTGGTGGCTATCTCAAGCTGGTATTCTGTTGCGCCGGCATCGTCAGCAGAAGGGTTGTTGATAATGACAGGTGCGCAGAGTATATCCGCTATCTCAGTGATGTATGTCGTGAGAGCGTATGGGCTGTCTGTCGTGAAGGGCCCTGAGCCCGCCGACCGGTCGAAATCCATGTCTATGGAGCCGCTGAATTCCGGATGCAGCTCAGAGATGTCCGTTGTGCTGAGATCCACGACGACGCTGTTGGCGGTGTTCTTGAGCTTTATGCCCGTGATGCTTTCCCAGTAAGCTCGCGCATCTTCGTTGTCGGCACGGGCGCAGATCTTGAGCCATGTGAGGATGTGCTTGTAGTCTTGGCGGGCTATCTTCTCTTCTGTCTTTCGTGAGCCATGTACCTCAGGTGCAAACATCAAGTCTGTCTTGCCATCGAAAGATGCTGTGGCCGTCTTGCCGTAATCAGCATCTGCCGCTGTGCCCACGAGTTGGAATTTGCCTTGCGGATAGAATCCTACGATGTATGTCGGAGTGTTCTTATTGACAGGATAGAGCAGGAGGTTTCGCATTGCTGACGCGCTGAGGAATGTCAGCTGTCCGCTGGTGTATGTCATGGTGTGGTGGTAGTGATATGTGTCAGTGCCGGGGTGCGTAGATGTCACATATTCCTCGTCGTCATGGGTATATACGCCACGCTGGGTGGTGAGCCACACATCTGTTGGCAGCGGATTGGAGTAAGAAGGTATGGTGTCCTGGTATGTCGTAGCAGCACGCGACGACATACGCTCCATGCCTGACACGGAGGCCATGAGTGTTATGGCATATTCCTCGTCGGCAGCATCTGTCACGCTATCGGTGATATCGCTGCATGATGAGAGCATCGCTGCCATACACATTATTATATATATATAGTGTCTATTCATATTTGTACTTAGAATGAATGGGAGGAAGGAGGATTATTCTTCAATATGTATCTCTGTCTGTCCGCCGTTCACCCATGGTGTCACCTTGGCAGATGAGGAGTATATCTTGTTGCCGATGACGAAGTCAAGGGTGATGATGAACTCCTTGCCGGCAGTATTGCCATAGAAAGTGTTGCCGAGCTCGTCGCTGAGATTGAGCTTCAGGAAGCTTACCACGCCACCGTCGGTATATACGTTCACGGTATAGTATTTGTCGGGGACGGTCTCTCCGTCAGCATTGGTGGTACGGCCTATCTCCATAGGAGGGCATAGGACATAAGCCACTTCTGTGGCATTGTTAGGGATATTTGCCATCTCGCTGATGTTTGGCGTGTAGGCATCCTGCTCGCTTTCCGACAGCTCATCATAATACACCTGCGTAATGATATCAGCAGGGTTGTCAGACTTATAATAGCTCAGGACGAACTTATCGTCAGTGCCGATGTGGTAGAGTGGCAAGATATTTGATTCTGCCTCATCATCAGTGGCCGAGGCATTGGCATAGTCGAATGTTGCAGAGCCGTCGCTGAGCGTGGTCGTAATCTTTGTCTTCTGCCCGATGAGTTCTATCTTGAGGAGACGTCCCCATGCCGCCATGACCTTCTCGCTCTCAGAGCAGATATTGAAGCGCAGCTTGCAAAGTTTGTGATGAAAATGCAGCACAGCCTCTGACTTTGCAGCATGCTCGGAGTATGAGCCGATACTCTCTGCCGCTGTGAGGATGTCTGTCTTGCCATCAACGGTGCATGAGGCATTGTTGTCTCCGATAGATGTCCATAGCGAAGAGGTATTGGCAGGATATAATCCTGTGAAATAGACGGGGAGGTCAGCATCTCCCGATGGCCATTTGATAGGCTCTGCGAGCAGCACAGGATCTCCGCTGGTGAATGTGACGCTCTTGTCGCAATATGATATGGTGTTGTCTGCCGAAGCATCCATATCTGTGCCGTTCCAGTTGTATGAGGCTGCCGTTGTCGATGCAAATATTATTGCGGTGAAGGGATATTGCTCTGACGGTATGCTATCTGGGTTGTCATACGACACACGCGAATGCACCTCCTCCCCGCCGATACTGGCAGAGAGATAGACGGGAGCTGTGACGGCATCTGTCCCGTTGGCGTCATAGTCGCTGCTGCAGGCCCATAGCGACATGAGCATTATGGCTGATAATATGTATATTGTTTTACGCATTGCAGATATCAGATGATTGTTATGTAACGATGATAGACGACTATTCTACGTCAGTGTCGCTGGTGCCTTGCTCGTCCCATGGTGTGACGATGACAGAGACGAGTCCGAACTCCGGGTCGTCGGCATTGATGCAGAGCTGGTATGTGTATTTGTAGCCTGGGAGCCATGAAGCGGCGGCGGTGGTACTGCCATGATTAGGGTCGGCAGTATCCAGCTGGAAGGTGTACGCCTTTTCGGCATTGTTTACGAGTGCCTTCAGTGTTATCATAGCTGACGGGGAGAGTGTCTGCGGCAAGACGATGAACGGAGCATCGGGAGTTATGGAGCTGCCGAAGTTTATATCGCCGGGAATCTGTCCGGTGGTGCCGTTGTTGTTCTTGTCAGGGAATGTTGTCGTGCTGACAATGCCGTCAGTGCCGTCAGTGCCTGTCCATGTGTTTGTGGTGCCGTCGCCAGAGTAGCTGCCCGTCTTGGCTATGCCGGAGATGGAGAGCTCGGTGATTGTCATACGTGGCGAGAGGACGATGACGACATCGATGGCTGAGAGGACATGATGCATGGTGAGATGCACCGGATTTGCAGTAGAGTATGACTGACCTGTAGCCTTGCCTACCATGATATCATCAGAGAGAGGTATGCCTGTAACGTCAAATGTCACACCTGCAGACGTGATACTGGGAGCGGCACTGGTGTTGGTAATGACGTCAGACGTGTGCGGCGCGAAGGCTACGAAATCCACCTTCTTCTCTGTGGCAGCGTCACTGGTGCCGGTGAAGGTATCGGGCCAGAAATACCGCACGTTTGAGCCATCGGTATTCTTGTAGAATGCCCAGCTGCTGCTCTGCCAGTCGAGGTATGGCGAGTCGTTGTTTGGAGTGGTGGTGGTAGTGGTAGTGCCATTGGCAACGGTGTATGAGTAGCTGGAGCCGCTGGAGTCGTACAGGCGGATATCTATCTGCTGCTTGCCCTGCAGTTCAGAGGCACTGTTATATAGCGTGGCACGCGAGGCAGGAGCATTGACAGCGAGGTCGATGCTGATGGGCTGCAGGGCCACGGAGGGTGTCTCTTGGTCGTCGGCAGAGCAGGCGGCGAGAAGAATGGCGAGTGATATGTAGTAGGGTTTTATCATATTGTGAGTTGTGAGGATGTCGCATAAGCGGGATATCTCATACAAACATCCAAGAAACATCTTTAATGAAACATCTATTAATAATAACACAGAGACACAGAGTCCACAGAGGTTAATTCCTATATTACAGAGAATGAGCTATATAAAACTCTGTGTCTCCGTGTCTCTGTGTTGTAAAAATGGATTTATAGAACCCACCTTTAATGAAACATCTCATAACAGACTAGCTGTGAACAACGGAAGGATGAAACATAGCCTGTAGTCAGCTGATAATTGTCGAGGACTATTAAGCATCAATTAATTATGGTGTCGCAGGCTCTGTATATTCTACGCGGATAGGATCATTTGACTGCCAGGAATCAACATCAACGGTGGTGCCGAGAGGTGTCATGCCCTTCACCTTCACAACCTTATAGTAGTGAGTCTTGAGGTCGTTGGCAACAATATCTATGATGTAATAGCCACCGTAGTTAGGCGTGAACTGCAGCGAACCCGGATGCTCTGCATCCTGATCTTTGAACAACTGCCATGTCATGGCATCAGCAATCTTCGTCGTTGCGCCAAGAGAGTTGCTGAACCACCAGATGGCATCGCCATCGTTATCGTGGTTGATGCGCACGTCCACCTCTGTCGTGAAGCCCATAGAATAATACACCTTAGAGTTCGTTGGGTCTATCGGGTATGGGTCACACTCCGGATCGTTGTACGGTGCTTCCGTAGCCACCTGTATATCGAAGCTTATCGGTGTGCCGGTGACATACAGCACACCATCATCCTGCGTGCTGCCCTCCTGCCATGTGGTGATGCTTGTCCCCACGGTGGTGATGGTTGATTGGGCGCCATCGTCGTTTGAGACCACCAGGCCATCGAAGGATATCGGATAGAGGCCTGCGAGGTCGGTGCCATCGCCGGTATGTCCGTTGGTATTGTCAGAAATCTTGAAGAGATAGGTGTATGCGTAGCCGGAT
>R12__coassemble_952_pt1 | contig 10581 bp, 7 predicted proteins | sample R12__metabat2_high_PE_039 | metagenome-assembled genome bin R12 | reverse complement strand
TCGCGGCGGATCATCTTCTCGAGCGAACTGACCTCATACTCGGAGATGCCCGACAGACGGTTCTCGTCTATCACGAGCATGCCCAGCGAGTCGCAGGCATCGAGCATGGCGGGAGACATCGGGTTGTGCGATGAGCGGTAGGCGTTGCAGCCTATCTCCTTGAGACGCTTTATGCGGTAGGCCTGCAAGCCATCAGGTATCGCTGCGCCTGTGCCGGCATGGTCCTGATGCATGTTTACGCCCTTGAGTTTCATCTCCTTGCCATTGAGCAGGAATCCACGGTCCTTGTCGAAGCGGACGTCACGGATGCCAAACTTCACTCGCTGCGTATCCACCGTCTTGCCCGCCACCTGCAGGTTTGCCTCTAATATATATAAATAAGGTGTGTCGGGACTCCAAAGATTCGGCTTCGACAGACGGATGCCGTCAGCCGTGAAGGCATCAGCCAAAAGTTGCATCGGCAGCAGCTGGCACGCGCCTTGCTCCTTGCCGTTGGCGGCATCGGTGGTAGCTGCTGTGGCCTTTCCTGTTGATGTCGTGGCTGCTCCGTTGAAAGTGGCGATGGTCTTGCCACCTGCATCGAGGACGTTATACTGCATGGTGCAGGCTGTTGCGGAGTGAGATGAGTTCTGGATGTCTGCCTTCACGCTGAGGAGAGCCTCTGAGAGCGAGGCGTCGCTGAATGTGGTGGTGATGGTGATGCCGTCGTCAGCGATGTGTACGGGGTCTGTCTTTACGAGCCATGCGTTGCGGTATATGCCGCCGCCCTCATAGAACCATCCTTCCTCCAGCGTTGCATCGGCACGTACGCAGATGAGGTTGTCGGCACCATAGACGAGATAGTCGGTGATGTCGTAGGACTGAGAGAGGTAGCCGCTGCGCTCTCCTCCGCAGTAGAAGCCGTTCACCCAGACGCGTGAGTCGCGGAAGATGCCGTCGAAGAGCAGTTCTACATGGCGGCCGCGCTCTGCCTCTTCCATGCGGAATGTCTTACGATACCAGCCCACGGAGGTTTCCGTATACTTGTAGCCTACGGTCTTGTAGCCGTGCGAGTGGCTCGCTTCCTTGGCGAAGGGCAGCTGCACCACGAAGTCGTGTGGCACGGTGACGTCCTGCCAGTCGGAGTCGTCGAAGCGTATCTCCTTGCCGTTGTTCTTGCTCGTTATGATGTATGGGCCCTCGTTGTGGATGGAATTGGCCTTTGTGAGATAGTTGAAATACTCTGTGCCGCAACCGAAATCCTTTGCGGGATCGGCTGCGTTGCCGAAGTGGAATTTCCACCCTTTGTCCAGGCGGATGGTCTCGCGCTGTGCGTCAGCAGGCATGCCTGCCATCATCATAGCCACAAAAGCTATGATGACAGCGGCATGGTTTAGGTTAGTAGTTCTCATATTAAATGTTGCATCGTCAATGTATAACGATGGTGCAAAGTTACGAAATAAAATTGGAATATGCAAAGAAAAAGGCAAAAAAGTACTACCTTGATGTACTTTTTTGCCTCTTAAGGGCTCTATTGTATGGTGCAAACGGGGGTTGCCCTGTGTGTTTATGGTGATTTCACGAACATCAATTGGCGTATAATTGAAACATCAACTCTTCGTTGATTACATGTTACTTGCAATTATCTTGTGATTCCTTGGTATCGGAATTAACGTAAAATACCACAAAAAACAAAATTAATGTTAAAATGATGGGTATATTAATGACAATTGACGTATATATTAATGACAATTAATGTTCATGGAAAATGCAATGCCGTTAAGTGAATAACACAAGTAGCCTATGTGTTAACGGTGATTTTGTTGAGAGAAGATTGCTGTCACCTTATGTATTTCCGGCCGTTAGCGATGACGATGGTGGCATGTGCGGATGACGCCAGCCGCTGGCCGGTAAGCGAGAACAGCGGTGTCGTGGACGGCGTTGCTGCCGATGCCATGTCTGCTGCATCGCTGCCGGAGAGGCGTGGTGTGACGATGGCTGTCGCTCCTGCCGAGACATGCGCATTGAGGAAAGTGTACATCCGCTGGAGCTCTTCTGTCTTCTGCGGCACGGCATGTCCGGTGCCGTAGTCCTTCAAGAGCTCATACGTTATGCCCTTAGCGTCGAAGATGGCCATAAGGTTTCGTGCCTGCGTGTCATAGTTTGCGTCGTCGTCGCTGTTGTAGAAGAGGAAGCAGGGAGCTGTCTTCGCTGTTGCCACGGCGTTTGCTCCGCCCTGCTCTGCCCATGCAGCGTCGGCGGAGGTGTATGCGCCTTGCTGTGCGGCATAGGTTGCATAGACGGTCATGTGCTTATATTCGTTGCTGGCGGTGTTCATCTTTGAGTAGTCGAAGACACCCGGACCAAGCAGCGCTGCCTGTACTGTGGCATCTTCGTCAGGATATCGGCCGCGGTCTGTCGGTAGCCAGTCATCGAAGGGTGCGTCGCCGATGGCGAGCGAGGCTGCTGTCGATCCGCGTGAGAATCCATACATGGCGACATCATGTCCGAGGCCGACGCCAGCGCCGAAACCACGGACGGTGCGGATGGCCGAGCGCACCTTGCGGGCAGCATCGGGGCATACCTCCACGGCACCATATTCTTTCTGTGTGCCGCCGGGGCGGTTGCCGCGTCCCCAGTCGCAGTATTTTGGATGGTCGGCAATAGCCCATGCGCAGCCCGCTGCCGGGCAACCCTCGAGGAAGGAGTCAGAGAACATGGCGAAGGTATAGCCGAGATACATGCGCTTATGCTGGTATTTCTTCACGTACCCGTCGCTGGCCGTGCCGGCGTAGCTGTTGCTATAGGAGAATGATAGCACCGTAGGGACGGCGCGGGAAGGATTGGCCGGGTATGCGATGTCCATAAATAGCGAGTCGCCCTCGGTCTTGGCGTAAGCGTCAGGGTAGTTGTATACGGTAGGGTCGTCCTTGTAGTAGCTGACGTCACGCTGCAGACGGTAGCCTTCGAAGAGGATGTATGCGCGGTCGGTGGAGATGTTTGAGCATCCGCAGAACGTGCCTTTGTTGAGTGCGGCATTGATGGCGATGATGTCACTATTAATATAAGGTGTGGTGGCTTTGGCGTCACGGGCGTAGTCGAGCTCTATGACACGGTAGCCCTGTGCGAGGAGCCATGCCACGTCGTCGGCATTGGAGTTCTGTCCGATTTTCTCGCAGGCGAGGTTCTCGAGATAGACGATGGTCATCAGTTTGCCGCTGAAGTCCTTGGCGGGTGTGGTGGCTTCGGTGGTTGTATAGGTGATGTTCTTGGTGAGTGTTGTGCTCTTCCATGTGCCGGTTGCGGCGTTAATGGTGTTGGCGAGCAACAGGAGGAGGGGTAGCGTAAGTAGATTTTTGTATGACATGTTGTTATGAATGATGGTGGTTGCGAGCTGGGGCTGAGATACAATCTCAGCAGATAATAACGGGAGTGATATGCAGGGACGGCAACGGGTGTGATGGTGTGTGCAGCTGGGAAGATGCGTTGTCGGCAACGGGTGTGATGGTGTGTCAGAAGTCGATGACGAGGTGCTCACGGCGCAGTTCCGGCTCAAGAGCTTGCGGTGTGCCTGTCAATAGCTGGTGGGATGATGTCATGAGCCATATCTCGTCAGCGAGACGCCGTGCCATCTCCATATCGTGTGTGGAGAGGAGTATAGCCTTGCCGGTGTCTGATGCCATGCGCTTCAGCAGCAGCATGATATCAGCCTTCGACGGATAGTCGAGGAAAGCCGTCGGCTCGTCGAGGAGGATGATGTCGGCCTGCTGTGCCAGTGCCTTGCTGATCATCACCTTCTGGCACTCGCCGTCAGAGAGTGTGTCGAAGCGTCTTGCCGCCAACGCCTCGATGCCTACGGTGCGTATGCTGTCGTCGACGATGGAGTTGTCTTCGTCACGCAGTGTGCCCCAGATGTTTGTGTAGGGCACACGCCCCAATGCGACGACATCACGGACGGTCATCATGTGTACGTCCGGCCGTCCGGTAAGCACCACAGCGACAGACTCTGTGGGTTTGAGCAATGGTGCCGTAGCATTGCTTTCTGGCGACAGTGGCGGCTGAAAGCCGGCGAGAGTGCGCAGGAGTGTCGATTTGCCGACACCGTTTCTGCCGACGAGACACGTCAAGCGGCCACGCCGCAGCTCGGCGTTGAGCCCCGTGGCGATAACTTTCTGGCCGTAGCCTATGGTGAGATCAGAGAATTGCAAGGTGCTTACTGTGTGTGGGTTATGATTGTTTCTTGGCGGTGCCGGTATGGCGTGAGTACAGCTGTCCCATGATGAGCTGCACGAGTTTCTGCAGAAGCTTGGCGGCAGGCAGCGTGATGACGAGCGTCAGCAGGAACGTTGGCCAGTAGTGTATGTGCAGTGGGATGATTTTGTTCAGTATGAACTGCACATGGATGAGGTATATCTCGAGAGATATTCCGCCGCAGAATGCCATGGCGGTAAGTATCCATCGTGGTGAGCGTCTGAATGCCATTGCCAGCAGGATGATGAGCGTCACGGCGAATGGAATGTATAGCATGCGCTCGAGGAAGAGCGGGAAGAGACCGTGCTTCATCTGCTCGAGCCATAGCGATGTGCCGAAAGCCATGGCGAAGAGCACAGCTATGAGTGGCAGCATTGCCGGCGACAGCGTGTCGCGCCGACGTATGGCCTCTCCGCAGTTGATGCCGAGGAAGAATATCGGCACACGGCTCCAGAATATCTCTATGTGTCCCACGGCATCGTGTATGGGTGTGACATACTGCACCATGACACACCACACCATTGGCACTACGGCCAGCCACTGATAGCTTCTGTCGCGTTGCAGCAGCGTCATATAATACGGCGAGAGGAGGTACAAGGCCATAATCGTGGGGATATACCAGAATGTCAGCTCGTCGCGTGTCCAGAAATTCCAGTTGAAGAGGATGTCGAGCGTCATGTCTGTCCAGTCGATATGTCCTAACGTCACGCCTAAGTGCTGTGGCATATAGTACAGGCATGCCACGACGAGCCATGTGGGATAGATGCGCTGGAAGCGTCGGCGGTAGAACTGCATGATGCGCTGGCGGTAACGTTTTGCTGCCATCTGCGGTGGCACGGGCATGTTGTCGGCTGCCGTGGCCTTAGCCCATGAGAACCAGAGTCCTATGCCTGATAGGAAGAGGAACATATCGACGCCGATGTTTCCCATGCGCTTGAGGCCGAAGAAAAGATCGGCACGCGGCACGGGGACATGGAAGAGCATGATCATGATGATGGCTGCTCCCATGAGTTCTGAGCGATATCGGCTGATGTCTGAGAGTTGTATGGGTTTCATGTGGTGGCTGGTGGTAGCGGTGGTTGGTGGGGTGATGCTCGGAGAACAAATCTCCGAGAGTGAGACCATTGAGGCGGATGGTGGTGTGATGAGGTGCTGGTGGTGGCGTGATGAGGTGCTGGTAGTGGCGTGATGAGAGGCTGGTGGTAGCGGTGGTTGGTGGGGTGATGCTCGGAGATCAGATCTCCGAGAGTGAGACCATTGAGGCGGCTGGTGGTGTGATGAGGAGTGCGTCAGTGGGTGTTTATTATTGCCATGATGCGCTTGAAGATGATGGCGAGGATGATGGTTGCGGCAAGATAGAGTATTAGCGCGGCGAAGATGTCACCCTGATGCGCTATGGGTATGATGACCTTTCGCGTTATGGGGTGGCACACGAACATCGCAGCGGAGATATCGCCCACCCATGCCAGTGGCTTCATCAGCGTCTGCGGCAGCACCTGTACGATGGCAAACATCGTGACGCACACAACAAACGGCACCATCTGCCATGCCAGGAACGACGGGCTCATGAGGAATATTAGCAGCAGTCCGATAACCGCTGTCAGCGCGTATGCTGTCCGTGTGATGTGTCGCTGTGTGATGATCTGCTCGTGACGTGTGGCATATATCACGGCGATGAACAGCGGCAGGTGCCCGAGACAGTTATACCGGAAGCGGTTGAGTGCATCGCCCATAGGGTCGAGCAGCATCTGCCACAGCATCAGCACGACGGCGATGGCGATGGCCATGAGCATGGCACCTCGCTGCGTCAGCCTCCCCGCGACAGACCCTTTGCCGGGAAACAGCATGAGGCGATAGACGATATACAGCTGCAGCATGAGTCCGAAATACCAGTATGGTCCTGGCCAGATGGCGTGGTCGGGGTCTGCGTAGAGGTTAGAGAACATACCGAGCTGTCCTACGACATTCCAGAACTCGTAGTGCCGTGGGTGTGGCGTCATATAGTCAACCATCACGAATGCCGTGTAGCCTACTATCATCATCATGAACAGCTTGACGAAATGCGTGCGTATGAATGCTGCCGCGCTCTGCGTCGTTGGGTGACTCTCGTATTTCTTTACGAGTCCGTAGGCGCTGAGCATGACAAAGACCGGCACACCGTAATGGCCGAAGAACGACAGCAGATGGGCAATGATGTCCCATCCGGGATGTGCCAGCTCAGAGAGCAGTTGGTCAACATTGTGGCGGTTGAAGGTATACTCGTTCTCCTTCACCATAGGCCCAAGCCAGTGTGTGAAGTTATGGAGCACGATGCCGAGGATGGCTAATCCTCGGAGTGCGAGGCTTTGTTGGCGTGTTATCATTGTAAGACTCTCCCCGGCCCTCCCTGCAGGGAGGGAGACGGAGCATGCGAAAATATGTTGTTAATACTTAGAGGCTATGAGTAGAGACGTTAGAACGTCACGTCCCCCGTGGGCATTCTCTTGCCTTCAGAGAGTGGTCAGTGTGGAGTCTTCTTCATCACCTCGTCATAGTCCACCTGGTGCTTGATGATGCGAGGACGGCGGGAGTTATACTTCGGTGAGAGGATATTGAGATCTGGGCGGTAGTATGTGCAATGTATGCCTGCAAGATACAGCAGCAGATGTGGCAGCGCATCGGTCATATATGGCAGTGTATGTGCCGCCTTGACTTGCTGCCAGATGTCCGGGTGCTGCCGCTGATACTCCGGCGATGCCCATATCCAGAACGGAATGCCAAACTCATACTTCGCTAGTCGTGGGACGATGGCCGTGGAGTGCATACGCCCGTTGAAATGCGGCAGCTCGCGCGAATGAACCTCTTCGCCGTGGTCAGGCATGTAGATGACGAGCGTGTTTGTCTTCTCGAAGAGACGCACTATCTCGCGGACGATGCTGTCGTTGTACAGCGTGGCGTTATCGTAGTTGCAGAGTCCTTGCTTCCACCGCTTCTGTATGAGGTCGCTGCGGTCGGCATAGTCGTCAAGGTGGAAGTGCTTCTTTGAGTTCGGACAGCGTATTCGGTAGTCTTGATGCTGCCCCATGAGATGGAAGATAGTGAGGTTGCCGCGCTGGAGAGTGTCGCCGTCATGAGCACGCTGTTCCTGCACGATGCGATAGTCTTCGAGTAGCCCTTCGTCGAAGACGTGCAGCTTGCTGTTACGTGAATCGAACTGCGCTGCCGACAGTTCGGCGTCGTTCATGAAGAATCCGCCGCTGAAATCATATACTGCCTGCTTCGCCTGTGGCAGGAATTCGTTTGTGAGGAACGTGACGTGATAGCCTGCCTTCCGGAAGAGATTGCAGAATAGCGGGTAGTCGCACCAGTCGCCTTTGTCGCCTACGGAGTATAGCGACATGATGTGTTTGAAGACGTAGCTGGTGAGGTTCCACGGCGAGATGACATCGTCGAAGCTTACCAGCGAGCCTTCCTTGCGTAGCTGCAGCTGTCGTGGCGTTGTAGGACGCTCATAGCCATAGAGTTGCGAGTGATATTTGTTGTATGCCTCGCCGATGATGAGTACGATGTTCGGCGATGTGAATGAGCAGCTGTCAACCTTCGCATCGTTGGCCACTTTGCGTATGATGCCTATCTGCTTGCCGGCTAAATGGTTGGCATACAAGGAGAACGTGAGACGATACATCGGCAGGAACTGCTCTCCGTGGTCTTTCTCTGTCAGCCGGTGCTCGACGTCTCCGATGGTCTGCTGCGACATTAGCGAATGCAGCTCCCGATAGTTCTGCCATGACATGATGACGGCGGTGATTATCAGCGGGATAAGTATCAGCGAGAATATCAGCCGCAGACGGCGCAGCTTCTTCGCGGCGGTGTCGCAGAGCGTGGCTAACCGTCGTGGGCGCCGCCAGTGGCGATGGATGGTCCATAGGATGTGCAGCAGCATGATGAGGAGTATCCATCCGACGTAGCTTCCGATGATATCCGGCGAGAGATATGCTGTGAAGAACTCTCCCGCTTCGCGCTTGTCGGTCTCTCCCACGAGCATGAGTATGGAGGGGTTCAGCGGTGCGTCGAACTTCACATAGCAGTAGACGTCGGCGATGGTGACGGGATAGACGACGGCATAGATGATGGCCTTGGCTATCAGACGTATGCGACGCGGCAGCACCGCCAGCACAATGCCCACGACGTATAGGTCGAGGAAGAGTTCCCACCAGGCATTATCGTAGAGGTGCTTGGCGGCAGAGACGACGACGGTGCATATCGCCGACACGATGCCGAGGGCATACATGAAGACGAAGAACTCCCAGTTCCGGGTGACGGGGAGCGACACCTTATTTAATATATAGCGTATGTTCAAAGCGTGGTTGTTATTTCTTGCTGATGCCACTATCGCTTAAGATAGGCGGTATTATGTGGTAATCATAATTTTTTATCTCGTATTTTGTATCTTTTGAAAGGTTCGCCGCGAGGGTAGGGTGGTGCTAACGATATAGGCCATGGGTGGCGATATACTCCTCGACGGCGGGGCATACCATTGTGCTGACCGGCTCGCCGGCTGCCACACGGCGGCGGATATCGGTGCTGCTGATAGGCATCAGCTCGGCGTCGATGCGCACGACGTCGCCGCCCCAGCGGCTGCTGACGGGCTCGTCGTGTGAGCGTGGGTAGACGGCGACACGGTGATGCCGCAGTATCTCGGTGTATTCTGCCCAGTGGTCGAAGGCCTGCCAGTTGTCGCCTCCGACGACGAGCGTGAAGTCATGCTCGGGGAAATCCTCGCGCAGGTGGCGCAGCGTGAGGTATGAGTAGGTGGGTTTCTCGAGGTGGAACTCATAGTCTGACGCCACCAGGCCCTCATGGCCGTCGATGGCGAGGCGCACCATCGCCAGCCGGTCGGCATCGGGCGACAGCGTGGAGCCTGTCTTCCACGGGTTCTGTGGGGTGACGAGGAACCACACCTCGTCTATCTGCAGCTGTTCGCGGATGGTCTCTGCGAGCGCTATGTGGGCATTATGTATGGGGTCGAAGGTGCCGCCGAAGAGTCCGATGGTCATAGGGTTGCGGGTTCTGTGAGATTTTCACTTTATTATGAGTAGAGTGGAAAGTGGAGAGTGGAAAATGGAAAGTGGAAAGTTATGATTACCTAGTCTAACCAGAAAATGGTGGGTAATCTTCTGAGATCAGGCACGCATGCTTCTGAGATCAGGCACGCATGGAAAGATGGTGATTATGTCTTTCCATTGCCAACTCTCCACTTTCCATTTTCCACTTTTTTGTATTCCTACTCGTTGAGGAATTTCTCTATCACGGCGAGGGCCTCCGCTTCGGCGGCTGCGAGGTCGTCGTTGACGATAACGACGTCAAACTGCGGGGCGAACGTCAGCTCATACTCTGCCTTGGCGAGACGCTGCTCGATGACCTCGGGTGCATCGGTGGCGCGTCCGGTGAGACGTCGGCGGAGCTCGTCGATGGACGGTGGCTGGATGAAGATGCTAAGTGCCTGATGACCATACTGCTGCTTGATGTTGCAGCCGCCCTTGACATCGACGTCGAAGACGACATTCTCGCCGTCGGCCGTCTGCTTCGTCACCTGCGATTTCAGGGTGCCGTAGAACTTGTCGGTATATACCTCCTCATACTCCACGAACTCGCTGCGGGCGATCTTTTCGCGGAATTCCTCGGGTGTGATGAAGAAATACTCCACGCCGTCGCGCTCTGTGCCGCGTGGCTGGCGTGTGGTGCACGAGATGCTGAAATGCATGTTCAGCTCTGGGTGCTGGCTCATGAGCCACTGCACGATGGTGCTCTTGCCAGAGCCCGATGGTGCAGAGAATATCAGTAGTTTGCCTTGTTTCATGTCTTGTCTGGTTGTGGTGGTTGTGTGGGTGAGACGCGAACGCGTCATTAATTAGCATCGGCTGGCGTTACCGTTGGTATAGGGTTGTGGTCTCGTTAGTATTGAGTGACGGTCTCGTTAGTATTGAGTGACGGTCTCGTTAGTATTGAGTTATCGCCCCGTTAGTATCTTTTGACAGCGTAAAGACTCAGTAATTACAGTGTAAAGACTCAGTAATTGCAGTATAAAGACTGAGTAATTACAGTGTAAAGACTCAGTAATTACTGTGTCAAGAGATACTACCGGGATGATAGTTAGTATCTAATCGTGGCGTCATTAGTATTGAGTTGCATGGTCATTGCTATTGAACCGCCCGTTTATTGCTATTGAACCGCCCGTTTATTGCTATTGAATCGCCTGTATATTGCTATTGAACCGCTCTTTTATTGCCATTGTTTTGCCGCTTATAATCTTATGATTGGCTGTCCCGATAGCACGAACATATTAAAAAGACTCCCCCTTTGGGGGCTGGG
>R12__coassemble_947_pt1 | contig 10620 bp, 10 predicted proteins | sample R12__metabat2_high_PE_039 | metagenome-assembled genome bin R12 | reverse complement strand
AATTCGGCTTTCTTCCAGGCATTGGAAAGACACTTACCGTCGAGACAGGTGTACTTATGGAGTTCAAAAAGCTTCTACATTCTGGGAATAAGGACTGAGAAATTCTGCTGCGCACATGGATCAAGAATAATCACTTGATTTTGCCGTGCATTTCCTGACTTCTAAACTTACTCCGAACACACCCACCTACGTGTTGTGTGTGATTGCTTTCACAAAAGGTTCATTTGTTCTCATTGACATAGCACGTATTGGCAAAATCAATTAACAACGAGATACAAGAAGCCATGTCTTCATGAAAAGCTACTGCGCAAGATGGTTGGTTATTCAGCAATCACTTTCGCATAGATATGTCCCCAAAGGCTTGCCTTGCAGTGGACATTCTCCCATTTGCATTTTGGAAATGGGGGATTAGGCTCCCCGTCCCTTCATTTCGGTGGCAAGCGGAGCGAGCTCCTATGGCAAAGCATAATAGATTCCAGACGTTCAAGTCTGGTGCGCATGATTCTGGTCTCAGACTCCATTTTGGGAGCCGTTAAAGTCAATAGATCTCCAGCTTGCTATATGGGAGCAGACTCCTGTTTCTGGAAGAAACTGGGGATTATGCTCCCCACCTCCTTTCGGATGTGGTACACGGAGCAAGACTCCGATGTTTCGGAACAAGATTTCGTTAAGCGCAAAAGTGTTGCGGATGCTTGCATCGCATGCTCAGAAATGAGAACCTCTAAGCCTAATTAGAGTTAACGTCTATTAACGGTGATTGGCACCCGATTTTTGAATCGGTAAGCCTAATTACTGTTGACATCCGTTAACATCGTTCCGAGCACGATTTTTTCATGCCTTGAAGCCTTTGCGCCGACATTGGCCAGCACAGGCATCACGACTTGTAAATCGGGAGCAAGCTCGTCGGAAAGAAACAGCCATTGGTGATAGCCACTTTGGTGAATATTCGGACAGAACCGAGTCTCTGCTGGGCATTTATTGCGAGCCCCATATTGCCAGATCAAAGTCATGCCAACGGACGGACTCTCAAAGAGCGGTCAAAGTCATTGTACCCCTCATTGCTTGCTATTTTATCTGGTCAGTCTCCCAGAATACGACAGTAAGCTGGGGAATTAGGCTTCGCATGACTTTGAAAAAGTGGCATCGGCAAGCCGATTTGACTGACTTGATAAAATCCTCGGTTACTGAAAGGAAAATTCATGACCGGTCAGGTATGAGAGCACTCTTGTGCCAGATATTTTGACCTCTGCTTGCAGATTTACCTGGTCAACCCACCGTTCGATGCAAATCGCAGCGGGTAATGGGCTTCCCACAGCTGTTAAAACATGGCACGCGTGCAAGCCCGCTGCCCCGACGGTTTGAAAAAGGTCAAAGCAGGAACTTCGTTCGGCGTTGGCCAGCCTTCGAATCCGGATTTTGGTCAGAAACGGGCTTCTGAGCGCACGAAAGCCATTTTGCAAGTATCTGTCCATTCCGAGACGAGAACACCGAAATATGAGCGTTTCTGAGGCTCTCGCTGCTTTGTACCTGAGATTTGGGTGAGTATGGAGATGAGTGGAGAAGCATGCATGGTCAGCCGCTGAGAGTCGTAGATGATTGACAGAAGGGAAAGGAAATGGGCTATCGCTGTTCCTTTGGCTGTAGGAATTCTGCCGCGCATCTCGAAGCTCCAGACTTGGTCGAATCTGGTGCGCATTTGACTACATCTGTTTTGCACCGACTCTGGCTTGAACTGTTCTGGCAAGTATATACATGCTATATGGTTATACACGATATAGGACTATACAATTCATGGATCCAGAACTCACCGCCCGACGCATCTACTATGTATAAGAGTATATGGCTATACTCCATATAGTGTTATACATTCCAAAGCCGCGAAAACATCAAAGTATGTATACACCTATAGCCTTACACACGATATACCCCTAAACGCCTATACATCGTATAACGATAAACATGCTATACACCTATACACAGTATAGTTGTATACCTGCTATAACCTTATACGCGCAATAACGCTATACGGTTATACCTCTTACACAGATATACATTGCATACCGTTATACACGATATAAGCCTACACAATCACACACAGTATAACCTTATATAGCTATACATTGTATAACAATATACAGAGAATACACCTATACTCCTATAGAATTATACCATTATACAGGATATACCCCTATACCTTGTGGATGTGTATATAGCTATAGGCTTATACTCTTCCATCGGGTATAGGCTTGCCATTGCTATATGGCTATACAAAAAGTGCAGACAGGGAACCGGAAACAGTTCTGTGTCTGCACTGACAGAAAAGAGTGTGTAAAGGTTTAGAAAAGTTCTTCAGAAGTAGTATTGCTCGGCTCAATTTGAATTGGACCGTGCTTCTTCTCGTATTTGGCTATGCACTTGGTGAACATGTTCTCCACGACAGCCCTGACAGTCATGTGCTCCTGCCAGGCGATTGCTCTGACCTTGGCGATGAGATCCTTGTCACAGATGCAGGAGAAGTGACCGGCCTTGTCGACTGCTGCGCCATTAGCGTTGCTGGCATCCTTCTTCTTCCGTCCACGTCGGCGAACAGATTCCTCTGTTGTCGCTGACGGGGTTGATGAAGGCTCATGTGAAGCCTGCTGTTCCACATTGGCATTACTTTCCTTGCCATCAGATTTCGGAAGAGCCAGCGTCACGTCTTGCTTGGCTGGATCTTCCGCCATAGGCTCTGCTGCTATAGTCGTCTTCGGGTGCTCTGATTCCATGTCGAAGGTTGATGCGAAAGGATTGTCTTGTCCTTCGTCCTTTACATTATCCTTTGTTTCATCCATCACTCTACACCTCCTTTCTGCAACTCGTTGATAATAGGCTCAAAGGCATACTTGACTGCATTCTTCTGACAGTAATCCAGAGGTATCAGCGTGCTGTAGGCACCAACGATGATTGTTCGCTTAACTCTTGGAGTCACGAAGCCATAGCATTTGAGCGTTTCAATAGCCTTGTCCCGTTCCTGCCGGAGACTCTCGCGGCGTTCCTCTGCTACCACGATGCCATTAGGGACGAAGAACATCTTTGCCCCATAGTGATTCTTGAACACATCGCAGAACATCTTGGTAGCATCCAGAGAGTCGCTGTCATAGTGGAAGGGAACAATGGCTATGTCTGCCAGAGGATAGATGATTTTGAGCATCGGGTCTATGATATTGCCCGGGCAGTCGATGGCAATGACATAGGGCAATGCCTTCAACTTTGTAAGGATGTTGGCAACCTGCTCGGGAGTCTTATCCTGAAAGTTCCGTATATCCCATGGAAGTCTGGCTTCCGGATTACCCTGTAGGTCACGCTTGCGATGACGGAAGAGTGATTGTTGCACATCTGCATCAATGACTGCGACCTTCATCCCCATCTGCGAAAGATAGTTGGCGAAGATACCGCACAAGCAGCTCTTACCTACGCCACCCTTCGGATTTGTGTATAATACAATCTTTCCCATAGTGAATCAGTTTATCAGTTGGTAAACAAGTTCGTTATCGCTCGACAAGTTCGGAACAGTCTTGTCGCCACACTGCCATCCGAGCAGACATTTGATGTCAGTGACGGATGACACATTTCCCGTCTGGACCTTTACGAGACCATCAGCCTCCAGTTCCTTGAGGAAACGAGTGACAGTACTGCGGTTACAGTTCCATTCCTTGGCGAGTTCAGAGTGCGAAGCACCTACCTGTCCCGTCTGTACACTGTAGCCGATGTTGCGCTTTGTCTCAGTGCCATCAGTTTCAGCGGCATGACGGAGCAAGGAAGTGAAGCGGTACATCCTGTGTGTCGGCTTCAAGTCCTTGACGAGGTTGTCAAGGTCCTGAAGCGACAGAGCAAGGATGAGTCGAGTTTCAGAAGTAGAGTTCTCCATACGCATACATATTATATATGGTTACACAAGGGCTCTCTCCGAACGTGGAAGACTCAATTGAGTGATATGCTTGGCAGCATCCTCACGAATCTCATCCTCCGATTTTACCTTCACACTGCGCACCCAGTCAAGCAGAACACTCTTCTCGAAGAAGATCAGTTTGCCTGCCGGCTTGTAGTAAGGCACCTGTGCGAAGTGAGTCATCTTGTACAGAGTACTCTTCTTGATGCCGAGGAAGGCAGCAGCCTCCTCGAGGTTCAACACTTCCTTGGAGGCAAAGCAGATGCTCTCCAACTTGTCAATACGCTCTTGCAGTTCAGCGAATCTACGCTCCTGCTCGGGATCCTGTCCCGAAGTCTTGATGTTTTCGTCTTTCATATATGTTCTTTTATATTAAGTTTCTTATCGAATATTCACGCCGTGTTTTGATTTTCGTGCTGCAAAGATACGACATTTATTTCTAATGTAAATCATTGCTTTACAACGTTTAACAAACTGACATTTAGTGTTTTAGTGTATAGTAACGAATGCAACAAGTGAACACTCGTTTGAGTGGCTATCTGGCATCAGATATGGCACGACAAGTGGACAGCTCCCGAAAAATCGGGAACCATATCTTGTTGAAATTTCGTACTTGGGAGAAGCCAGCAAGTGGCAAGTCATCTGGCAAAGTCAGTGGACAATGCCACGAATCCTCATCTGGTCAGTGCTTCACGAATAATCTGGTCAACATGAGCCCAAAATGGCCAAAACGCCTTTAACATTTATTAAATGGCATTGCTCTCCATACCTTGCAAAAAGGGCACATTTCGGACTTTTGTAGGCTTCAAAGTTCTGTCAAAAGAAAAGTCGATGGGGAAGGTTAGTTCGGTTGGGAAATAGTGGTGTCCTGTCGGTTATCAGTATTGGCGATTGGAGTACCATTGGCGCCATTGCTAAGAATTCCATCCTGCTTCTTGATGGCATCATCCATCGTGGAATCAAGGACGGCAGCATACACCTTGGTGGTGTTGATATTGGCATGTCCCAAAAGTTTGCTGACGACGAAAAGGTCTTTACATGCCTTCAAAGTAAGGGTAGCGAAGGTGTGCCTGCTCGAATGAAATGTGATATGCTTTTCTATTCCGGCAGCCTTGGCAAGACGCTGGACAAAATCATTCAGGCTTGATTGTTGCGGTAGCTTCGTGAACACCTCGTCCGTGTCCTTCGCTTCTTCCTTGCGCTGTGGCAACCAAAGCATAGCGTTCATGCTCAGCGGAACAAAGATGACCTTTTTGGTCTTAATCATGGTGGTACGGACATGCGGAATACCGTTGATACCCTGGATGTCACACCAACTGAGCGAACGGATGTCACTTATGCGAAGACCAGTGAAGCAGGCAAAGACAAAAGCCATCTTGTTTTCTACGGATCTGACACTTCTGGATTTATACCTGGCCTCCATGAATCTCTTCAGTTCATCAATGGTCAGGTATGCCCGCGATGAATCAGGAGTCGCAAATATGTCTCGTTCGTTCAATTCAAAGAATGGGTTCTTGTCAATTATATCCTCTTTTACAGCCACATTGAGCACGGTCACTAACTGCTGCTGATATTGTTTCAGCGTGCCTTCAGTAAGACGACGAACTGAGTTCTTATACGTCACATTGGTATGCTCATTCTGAAGGTATCGAAGGAAACCAATGATGAAGTCCTTTTCAATCTTACCGATTTTGGGATCGCGCTTGTGAGAATAGTCAAGATACTCCTCAATCAGCGCCTTGATGTGACTGGTGTTCCAAAGCACAGTTTCTGAATAACCAGCCTTAGCCTTCATATCATAGACAGTTTGTATCCATTCTGTCAGTTTGGGTGTGCTATTGGCTTTTTTCCTTGCTGCATTCTCATTTTGCTTGTCATGGCGTGCGTCAGGATTAAGCGTGCGCTCCGCCTTGATGGCTTGTGCCTTCTGCATGGTGGCGGTATTAAGCCTGCGTGCTTCGGGTGCGTCATCAGGAACAAGGTAGAGGTCGAGGAACTCGTACTCGCGCTTACCCTTGTCGTAGTAATCAAGATACAGACTCTTGTTGCCGTTCTTGATGGATTTCTGTCGGAGTGTTATCTTCATCTCTGGTTTTCAGAATTGTATGATTGAATATTGGGTGACGGATTGTCAATAGTCAAAGATATTGTCAAGCAAGCGGATGGAATCCACCTTCTTCTGGTCGATAATCTTGGCATATATGGTTGTTGTACTTACATCAGAATGGCCCATGAGCTTACTTGTTGTAAAGAGATCTGCACCAACGGTCAGCATGGTAGTTCCGAAGGTGTGTCTTGCGCAGTGGAAGGTTATTTCCTTGTCTATCTCTGCATTGGCGCACCATTTTCTGATGTTGTTGCCTACTGCAGTCTTGCTATTGGGAAGTTTGAAGAAGGGCTCTCCATATGGTGTGTCTATTGGAAGCCATTGCAAAGCCTCTTGTGACAAAGGAATGGTGACTTTCTTCTTGGTCTTCTGCATTATAGTATCAACATACAAACTTTTGTCGTCAGCGCTTTTTCGTATCTTCTCTTGTGTCAGTGTACGGATGTCACTGATGCGAAGTCCGGTGAAACAAGAGAACATGAAGGCTTTCTTCACTTCGTTGTTCGGACACTTTGCCTCTGCAAGACGCTTCAACTCGTCGATAGTCAGGAACTCGCGGTCGCTTTCCTCCATGGGAATCTTCTCCTTAGCAACAAGTTGGTTGAAAGGATTCTTATCCAGAAGTCCTTCACTTACCGCTTTGTTAAGAGCAGCAGACAAAGTTTGCTGATAACCATGGGCTGTATTCTGACTGATGATTTCATCTCTTTCCTTGACTGCCTGGTTCTTTGCTGTGCGCAGATATGCGATGAAACCACGGCAAAAGTCTTTGGTCACGTCGGATAAGCGGACGAATTCTTGATGACTCTGCTTCAAATATAGTTCAAGATGCATCAGAGTCTTCTCGCGACTCTGAATTGTATTCTTAGCAAAGCCACTTTCCTTGGTGTACTTCTTCATCCAGTCAGTGAGCAGCATATCTGCCTGCTTAATCTGTTCCCACTTGTCGATGCCAGCCTTCTGAAGTTGAAGGATGCGTTCCGACTTTATCATCTCAGCCTTAGCCATGACTTCGGCATTCTTCACCTTGTCGGCAGGGGTCTGCTCCGGAATGAGGTAGAGCTCCAGGAACTCGTACTTGCGCACGCCATGATAGTATATGTCGAGATAGAGACTGATATTGCCTCCCTTCAGTTTCTTCTGCCTGATGCGGACAGGTTCCTTAACCTTGATGACTTTCTTTGGTCTTGCCATAGCTGTATGGATTTGTTTGGTGGTTTATCTGTTAGAGTTGAGTTGTCTGACTGTCTTGCTGCCAGGAAACGAGGATGAACTTCGTTCTGATTTGCGGTGCAAAGATAACAAAAATATTTCAATGGAGTAACAAACGAGTCACAAAAATTTGGATAAAATAACATATTCGGCGAAATTCAGTCATAAATATCAAACTACGGATAGCATTTATAAAGCACTGTTATGCAACCTTTTCGTTTTTCTTATTCGGTCCGTTCTTTCTTTTGTTTTTATATTCGTATCCAAGGTGGATGTTTTGGATGAACACGTCCATAATGATGAGGGTGACAAGAGGGAACAGTGTTTTGTTGTCCTTGATGGTGTCAATCTCGAAGACGATGAAGGTCTCGTCAAAGAGACTGCTGTCGATATTCTCATTGAGGGTGCGCTCGTAACTGCCACCCTTGTAGAACTCTGCCAAAGAGTAGTTGTAAGCACTGAGGTCAATGCCGGTGATCCTGTTCTCACTGCAGATATAAGGGATGCGCTCGGTACTGTACTCAAAGAAACTGTTGAAACTGAGCTCTTCGACCTTGAGAGCCTTGCGTCGGTCTTCCATCTCCTTGATTTTCGTCCAGATGCGTTCCTCCACCTCTTTATTGGTATCGGTAGGCTTGCCCTCGGTGGCGGTCTCTATGAGGAGTTTCTTGTGCAGAGCATCCAACTGGGTCTTGCTATAACCCTTGAAGCCGACAAAATAGGCATCGTAGTATTCCTTGATGACCTGTTCGATAAGAAGTTCCTCTATCTTTGTAGGCACGGCTTCATTGCCTTTCCAGATAAGCATGATAAGGTTCTTCAGGAAGTCCATCTTCTCAACATTCAACTCCTCCCTCTGGATTCTGAAGGGGTTCATGGTGATAGGATGCTCCTCGGTATAGCTGATATATTTGCCACCGACATACTCGCAGAGTCCTTCATAGGAGTTACCGGTATCGACCATGACTACATCGGTATTCTGCTCCCATAACTGTCTGACAACGCTGTTCATGTGGAATGACTTGCCGGATCCCGAAGGACCGAGGCAGAAGAAATTGGAGTTGTCGGTATATTTCTCCTTTCCCTCTTTTCCTGAGATGTCAATGGCAACAGGGACTCCCTGTCTGTCTGTGTAATAGACCTTCAAAGGGGTATTCTCGCTCTTTGGCAGTTTCTCCTTATACATAAAGCAACTGGCGGCATCACTGAGAGTGAGGAACCTGTCATAGTCCTGACTCATCTGATAGCAGTTGCCAGGGAAGCTGTTGACAAAGAGCTCCAACTGGTTATAGGCTCTCTGGCTTATCTGCACACCGATTCTTCCGAAGGCATTTTCCAGATGGTTGGTGCATTTCTGCATGTCTGCCTTGGCGTCTATCGTGATGATAAGGTTGAAATGACAGTAGACGAGCTGCTTGTTCTCTCTTGCTATGAGTTCTTCAACCTGCTTTATGTCCTCGACGGCAATCTGGTTGCTTGGGTTAGGAAGGGAGGAGTGTCTGTTCTTCTTCTTTGCTAACTTGGACATCTCCTGCTTCTGGCTCGGCAGGAAGATAATCTGGTTGAAAACGACACTCTGGGCTCCAGGGATGGAGTCAACGAGTGACATGAGGTCAACAGGCATGGTGATGTTATTGACCTCTATATTAGTATATGGCCGTACCATTCCAGGCACAACGATACTGTCAACATCGACAAGGCTATAGACCTTCATCTTCCTCGTGCCGATGCCGATTTCATTATCTGTGACCTTGAAATTGCTGAGACTGATATGCTTGTCAGTGAAATTCTGGACAAGGAAGCGCTCAACATAGTCCTTCGCTTCCTCCTTACCGAGGAAACGGGAACTGATGCCACGGTCTCTGAGCTGGTCGCGTACCTTGCCAATCTTGACAAGGAAGTCCTTCCATTTTCTGTCATCATAGCTGAAGAGCTTGCTCTTCTTGTTCTCCTGCGTGATGGTGATATAGGTGGTACAGTCGGTGTACTCCCTGCCTTTGAAATAGCGGAAGTAACTCTCTGACAGGAACTCCTTATTGCCTTCATCCTCACACTGGAAGTGCTTACGGGTGAAGACATCCTGCTTGTGAATGCTGTAGCCCTCACCGAGTGTTCCCATAAGGGCAGACATCAGGCTGCTGTAGCCATAGTAGTTGTCAATGTCAGCGCAGAACTTCTGAACGGGGTTTTGAAGGGCCACGATGGCACTGAACTCACCGGTCTTGGTGTACAGCACACCGACTCCATCAACATCCTCGATGGAGAAATAAATGTCCTTGAAGACCTTGGCACGCTTGCCGCCAGTGCCGAAGACGCTGACGGAGATGGCAATGCCAATGACTATGCAGACGATGGCTATGATAACGTATAATGTCATTTGTATTCTGTTTTACGGGGAACGAGATTCATGCACTGCAGTTGCGTATTGAGCTCATCTCCCCATTTCTTGCGTAGTTTTGTTAGGTCGAAATAACTGATGGTGCCAAGAGAACCGGCATCGACATGGCCTGTATTCATGAATTCTGCAATATCTCTGCTGACACACTCTGACACAACCCCTGTCAGATACTGCAGAACCTGTTCTGAGACAGTACTTAGATTCTTGCATTCATCAGCAGCGTGGACAAGGATGGCAATAAGCCATTCTGTGTTCTTGTCGTATTCCTCACCGTTATGGAAGATGACATCAAAGCTGTTGTCATCAAGTTCCACCTTGATGCGGAAAGGTGTTGAGATGCTGACGAACTCCACTTCACCTGTGCCGTATGTCTTGACGGCAAGGAGTCGGGCTTCTTCAGTGTTTTGGGTGTACATTCTGTTCATTGTTGTATTGTCGTTGGTGTTGAAATAACAGAGGGCAACCGGCAGAAACCGGCTGCCCCCAGTCTGTAGATTTTGCGGTTCGTATCACAACTTACATACGCTGGCATAGACGAAGATGCCCTTGTCGGACTTCTTCGAGTGTAATCCCTTACGTTGCTTTACCATGATGAGACCTATACCTGTACTAATCGCTATAACGGCGAACCCCAGTCCCACAAGGAAACCAACCAAGGCATACACGATCATGAAACCAAGTATTCCGACTCCTGCTGTAATAGCAGCCCAAGTGATGTAACGTCCCTGGAGCCCTAAGAACTCCAACGGACGCTGCAGTCCCTTGAACATCGGATATTGGATTTCAGTATCTTTTTCCTGTGCCATCGTTTATTGGTTAAATTGCTTTATTCCAATTAGTTAGTGATACCAAAGAAGAGTGGAAGAGCATTGGCTGCTGCGATGAGGAAAATGCAGGCGCCGACGATCATCATAATCTTCTTCTTGACGTCTTGCTCCTCATTGTTCATGGCGATGTAAACGCTTATCGCACCCA
>R12__coassemble_946_pt1 | contig 10634 bp, 8 predicted proteins | sample R12__metabat2_high_PE_039 | metagenome-assembled genome bin R12 | reverse complement strand
ACCTATGGCTTCCCCGTTGCCGAGGAGGCATTCAAGGCAGCCAACGTACGTCTCGTCACGCTCTCCGACTACGAGCACACCACTGCCATCGCTGCAAAGACCGGATACATCAAAGAGGAAGACCTGGAGGTATTGGCACAGTGGCGCACTAACCCTTCTGAGTGGAACAAAGACTAACTGACAATTAACAATTAGCAATTAGCAATTAACAATTTTGATTACCATATTGCAGTTGGCATAGGCGGGTGATGGGTGTGCCCGCACCCAGCGCCCATCATTCCAGCGCCCATTATGTCCCACTCTCGGAGATCATATCTCCGAGAATACACCCCAACACCTAACACCCAACACAACAACAATGGCAAAATACGAAAGTGAAGTAAAGATGATACCCCAGGCTACATGCGAGCAGGTGTATCAGAAGCTCAGCAATCTTGAGACCTTCCGTCCAATCATCGAGAACGCAGCCAACAACCCGATGATAGCTGAGAAGCTGAAAGAGGCGGGACAGGATCCCGCACAGCTCGAGAAGCTGAAGGAGGTGGAGCTCGACAACGACTCCGTAATATTCCCTGTGCCGATGATTGGCAACATGAAGCTCGAGATTGTCGAGCGACAGGAGAACCGATGCATAAAGATGCAGCCGGCCGGTGTGCCCATAGATGCCACGCTGTGGATACAGGTGCTGCCTGTAAGTGCCGGAGGTTCGAAGATGCGTCTCACCCTCAAGGCCGAGCTGAACATGATGCTGAAGATGATGATCGGCTCAAAGCTCGAGAAGGGCATCAACAATGTCGCCGACATGTTGGCGCAGCTGCCATATCAGATGATGTAGCCCCCTCCCGACCTCCCCGAGGGGAGGAGATTTTAATTACTCCTTTTGAAAATATGGGATATAACTACCAAACTGCTGATCCGCTGCTATATGATGCGTTAAAAGCCTTTGCAAAGGAAAATCGCCAGCATCAGACAGAGACGGAGCGCAGTTTATGGTCGCAGCTACGCGCTAACCAACTGCGATGCACATTTAAGCGACAACATATCATCGGAGCATATATCGCTGATTTTGTATGCCTTGACTGCAAGCTGATTGTTGAGGTCGACGGAGGCTATCATGCACAGCCAGAACAGATGTTCCGGGATGAGCTACGAACCCAATGGTTGGAAAAGATAGGCTATACCGTCATCAGATTCAATAACGAAGAGATAATTGGTGATATAGAAAAAGTATTAAACACAATATTCTTAAAAGCAAAAGAATTACAACATGAATAAAGACATATCTAACAGCTCCTCCCCTCGGGGAGGCCGGGAGGGGGCTAAACTCTGGTCGAAAGGGTTCTCCATAAACCAAGAGATTGAGCGCTTCACCGTAGGCAGAGACCGTGAAATGGACCTCTATCTCGCAAAGTACGACGTCATGGGCTCTATGGCTCACATCACCATGCTCAACAGCATCGGACTCATCGCTGATGACGAGCTGCCACAGCTCCTTAAGGCTCTGCGTGACATCTATGATGTCTGCGAGCGCGGGGAGTTTGTCATCGAGGACGACATCGAGGACGTCCACTCGCAGGTGGAGCTCATGCTCACACGCTCGCTCGGCGATATGGGCAAGAAGATACACTCCGGACGCTCACGCAACGACCAGGTGCTCGTCGATCTGAAGCTCTTCACACGTGCCGCGCTACGCGACATCGTCAGCGAGACAAAGTCGCTCTTCGACGAGCTGTTGCAGAAGTCTGAGCAGTACAAAGGTATCCTCATGCCGGGCTATACGCATCTGCAGATTGCAATGCCGTCATCCTTCGGACTGTGGTTCGGAGCCTACGCCGAGTCGCTCTGCGATGATATGCTCTTCCTACAGGCAGCCTACAAGATGACCAACCGCAACCCCCTCGGCTCCGCGGCAGGTTATGGCTCGTCGTTCCCGCTAAACCGACAGATGACCACCGACCTCCTCGGATTCGACTCCATGGACTATAACGTCGTCTATGCACAGATGGGACGCGGCAAGATGGAGCGCAACGTGGCCATGGCGATGGCAAGCGTCGCTGGCACGGTAGCTAAGATGGCGTTCGACGCATGCATGTTCAACTCGCAGAATTTCTCCTTCGTAAAGCTGCCGAAAGAGTGTACCACCGGATCGAGCATTATGCCGCACAAGAAGAATCCGGATGTCTTCGAACTCATACGCGCCAAGTGCAACAAGCTGCAGGGCATGCCGCAGCAGATCATGCTCATAATGAACAACCTGCCATGCGGATACTTCCGCGACCTGCAGATCATCAAGGAGGTCTTCCTGCCGGCATTCGACGAGCTGAAGGATTGTCTGCAGATGGCGGCGTATATCATCAACAGAATGGAGGTGAAGGAGGATATCCTCAGCAACCCGATGTACGATGCCATCTTCAGCGTAGAGGAAGTCAACCGCCTGGCAGCCAACGGCATGCCGTTCCGAGATGCTTACAAAAAGGTGGGACTCGACATCGAGGCTGGCAATTTCACACCGAACAAGGACATCCACCACACCCACGAGGGCTCCATCGGCAACCTCTGCAACGACCGCATAGCACAGCTGATGGACTCTGTCCTCGACGGTTTCAACTTCAAACGTGTTGACGATGCTGAGAAGAAGCTCCTCACCGTGTAGGGCCGGGCTGCTTGGGATGCTGAGAAGAAGCTCCTCACGGTGTAGGGCATTGTTGCTTGCCGCTATGCTGTTGCTTACTGCCGCATGCGACAACAACTACACCTACAGCTCTTACCCGTGCTACCTCGTCATAGAGAACGGCATACACATGGATGCCACGCTCGCCTCGGCGATGAACTCGCTCTCGCCCGGTGTCTTCTGCCTCGTCACCAACGACGATGCGAAGAAGCAGTTCACGTTCCGCTCTAACTATGGCCTCTCGTCCTCGGTGACATACAACGAGAAGGACAATTACCGCACGAGGGCACTCGGAATGAATGGCGCGCTCATCGTGGGCTTTGCCACCTTGACGGGAGAGTTCTGCGCATACGACCGCGAATGTCCCGTATGCTACGATCCCGAGGCCATACCGGCACGTTCCAAGCCAGTCTCCATGGGCGAGGACGGCATGGCGACATGCACCGTATGTCACCGCCAATGGAACATGAACACGGGCGGAAACTGCATCTCCGAAGGTGGCATCAGCGGCCTCACAAGATACCGCTGCGGCACCACTGGCCCATACGGCACACTCTCCGTCGGCAATTAACAATTCACCCACAAACCTCGGCGCGTCCGCGCCCTCACCCACAAGCATTCACCCACAAACCTCGGCGCGTCCGCGCTCCCACCCACAAGCATTCACCCACAAACCTCGGCGCGTCCGCGCTCCCAACTCGCACTCCCTCCCCTCAAGGGTAGGGTAGGGTCGGGCTCTCTCTCACTATGACCAAGCCATTCCTCACCATCTCGCTGCTCCTCACCATAGCCCTCACGGCCATGGCAGATACCTACCGCGACGTCACCTTCGACGCTTCGCAGCGCTATTCGCATCTCATCATCTCCTCGCGGCTATCTGATTTCTACTCAAACACCAGCAAGCGAGGCATCAACGTCTATGATGCCGACGGCAAGAAGGTAAAGAGCAGCAGCGGGACCATTGGTCTCGACTACGTCGCAGGACTCGTGGCGAAGGCCGTCATTGAGGCTGCCGAATACTACAGCAGCGAGACACAGGCACGCGCATGGTACTACAGCATAGAGGATTACGCTAATACCTGCGTCAGCAGCGTGCCCACCACGGGCGGCAGCCTTGACAATCTCAACGCTGCGAAGATGTATCCCATCATCTTCGATCTCACCTCCTCCGACGGCCCCTTTGCCGCAATAGCCGCCTCATCGACACTTGCCAACGCGAAGAAAGGCATGGAGCGTGCCACACAGGGCCTCAAGGACAGCAACGCCAACTATGTCATCACGAGCAAGTATGGCAGCGAGTGTCAGGGTGGATGGTTCCACAAGAGCAGCTACCCGCAGCAGATGTGGCTCGACGGGCAATACATGGGGCCGGCACTACTGGCACAGCTGCTGCTCCACGGCTACACCATCAGCGGCGATGCCACTACCGACTGGAAGACCATCACACGCCAGTTTGACATCACATGGCGATACCTATGGGATGCCAGCGAGCGACTGCCATACCACGCCTTCTCCGCAGATCCCACTGGCTCATACGCCAAGACATGGGCCGACCCCGTATCATGGCACTCACAGGAGTTCTGGGGCAGAGCATGCGGATGGTATTTCCTCGCTCTCGTCGATATCATCGAGATGATGCCAGGCAATATCGAGTACACACCGCAGGTGAACTACCCCGTCGTCGATGGCGCTGCATCCGTCAGCTACAGCAGCAACTGCCGCGAGCGCATGAAGCAGTATCTCACGATGCTCGCCGATGGTCTTGCGGCACGACAGGATGCCACGTCAGGCTGCTGGTATCAGCTCTTAGCGCACGACGGAACATACTATGCCACAGAGTATAACGGCATGAAATATGCGCCGACGTACAACTATCTTGAGGCATCGGCATCGGCCATCTTCACAGCGGCATACCTCAAGGCGTTGCGTTTAGGCTATCTTGACGAGCAGACCTACGGCACTATGGCTGAGAAGGCTTACCGCGGAGTGGTGCAGCAGTTCCTGAAGCAGAAGGCCGACGACTCATACGAACTCATCAACAGCTGCGCATCGGCTGGTCTCGGAGGCTCAAAGCTCCGCGACGGTTCTGCGCCTTACTATCTCCTCGGCCACGATGTCACGCGCATCACGACATATACCGAAGGTAAGATTCTCGGTGCCTTCATCCTGGCTGCCACAGAGTATGAGCGCCGACAGGACAGTGGTCGCATTTCATCGGTCATCTCCCCGATGACCGCCACCACAGCATCGCACCGCGCCTTCACCGTCAGCGGCATCCCCGCAGCACCCAACCATCACGGCATCATCATCTCCAACGGCCGCAAGATGGCACGATGACACACACCGTCAGCACATAATCGCAGCCGCACCATCACCTAAACGCATTCGCACTCGTGACAATACACAGCCGCACCCGCGACAATACACAGCCGCACCCGCGACAATCTATAACACAAGAAGTGGCGACATATAATACAAGTTTTATGTCGCCACATATGCGTTTATATACATTTGTAGGTCTGTTTGTATCAAGTTACGTTACGATTAGCATAAAATGACGTTCCGATTAGCATCAAGTGACACTCCGATTAGCATTGCTTCATGTTGTAATTACTGAGTCTTTACATTATAATTACTGAGTCTTTACATTGTAATTACTGAGTCTTTACACTGTAATTACTGAGTCTTTGCATCGCCATTCAATACTAATGGCATCGTCATTCAATACCACCGGCACCGTCATTCAATACTAATGGCATTGTCGTTCAATACCAGCGTCATCGTCATTCGCGTTTAACCGTATCGTAATTTATAGCTAACTGATTTACTGACAGCATCTTTAACGTATATTATCCGACTTGCCTGATATCTGTCAATGGCGTGCTTCGCCATTAAGTGTAGTATTAAAAAACTCCCCCTTTGGGGGTTGGGGGGCCGTTTTCCTTTTGCTGGGGGGCCCTTCCTATCTGGCTGGGGGGCCCTTCCTGTCTGGTTGTGGAATCGTTCCTTTACATGGCACATCACACTGGATGCTAACACCCACGTGGAAATTCTCCGTCACCTTATAGTCTATAGCGCCGCCGAAGGTGGCATACGATCCATACGGATGAAACGGATAGCCGCCGTAAAGGCCGGCGCTGGCGGCATAGCCGTAACTGCCGAGGCCCATTGCGCCATAGCCGTAGCCGCCATAACCGAAGCCGCCGCACTCATAGGGATAGCTGCCCTGCTGGTCCGGCTGGTAGGTGAAAGCGCCATATACGGAGGCCGTCAGACGGTCGGTAAGGCGATAGCTCAGCGCTGCCTCGGCGCTGCCGCTGTAGAGAGCGCGGCCGCCATACGTCAGTTCTGATACCGTCACTCCGCCCGCAACGGCAAGGCGGTCAGTGAGTTGCTTGGCGTAGATGGCTGAGATATCGGTGAAGAACGCACCGTTGCGGAGAGGGTTGTTCTTACCGAAGCCGATGGCGGCGCCAAGGTCGAGCTGAAGGTTCAGGCCTTCATGCATGCGCCAAGAGCTCATGCCCCAACGCCAAGGCATCAGGGCATAAACCTCACGAGGCTCTCTTGCTGTGCTGTCGGCAACGGATGTCTGGGCATCGACGCTGTGCGACAGCAGCAGCGATAGTATGATGATGGTTATCGTTCGCATAACATTATATACTGTGGTTCAATGTTCTATAGCCGGCCATGCCCGTCGGCTACTTGTTCTCTATGCGCTCTTTCTGGTTCTTACCCGTGGCTATCTCCACGCCGAGGAGGTTGATATAGAGCACCTTCAGGGAGTTGCCCTCCTTCGTCTTCACCTGTATCTCTTTCAGATAGCAAGGCTTCCCGTTGATGGTGCAGATGCTTACCCAGTGGCCGTTGCGCTTGCACACCTTCATCGAACGCTTGTTATAGGCCGTCAGCTTAACATCTACCTCCTGATTGCCACGGCTGATGACCTTGTAGCCGAAGGCCATCTTACGCTGGAAGAACGACAGCTCGTTCTCGTGACCGGGATTGTCTGAGTTGTTGTGCCAATAGACATGCACCGGATCTTTCATGTCAAGCTTGCCGTCCTTAAGGCGAGCGTCGTAGCAGACCCAGTTGGCATTCAGCGAACGGGAGATATGGAACATACGCTCATCGGCATCCATCTCAAGGGCCGTGAGCAGCAGAGTGAGCAGCAGTAGCAGTCGGTTCATATTCTGAGCGGTATTAATTTACGATGCAAAAATACACAAAAAGCACGAGACTGCCAAATGAGTTAAATTATATTAACATGCAGAGAATTGTTTATTAAGGAATAATTTAATTCGATATTTATTATTAACTTTGCATTACGATTGATTAACATACAACAACAAACCATTCCACAACCAACTCCATTATGAAGAGCATGATAACCACTCTGATACTGGCCATGACCTTGGCCGTGGCTAACGCTGAGGCCAAAGACAACCATGCGCTGGGAGATAAGCAGCAGAAGACGGAGCAGAAGGCCACAACGCTCAACAGCGACGAGAGCAAGCAGAAACAGCAGAAGCCGAAGAAGACTTTCGCGCAAAAGCTTATGGCGCCAATAAAATGGATTGGAAAGGAGTGGTCGGCGTATGACCCGAGATACTCTACACCGTCTTTCTACAACTGGGCGGGACAGCTGCAGAATACCTTCTCGCAGGAGAACCTCAGTCTGTCGACAGAGTCGGACATTCACATGAAGATGCGCTCGAAGATGAGTTCGAAGATCGGGCCATACTTCGGATATAACTGGTTGTTCTACGGATTGACGCTAGACCTCAATTCGTTCAAGGGAAAGAACCGACGATCGGAGTTCACGCTGTCTATCAATTCGGGACTCCTGAATGCTGATATCATACGTCGGCGTACAGGCGGTGACTTCACGCTGGATAGGCTCTCGATACCTATGCTCAACTTAGAAACAGAGGACCTCGAGCAGTATAACATCCTCAGCAATGTCAATGCAAATGATCTCGGAGAGTATATCTTTAACGATATCACAGGCATCAACATCAATATATTCACCAATCACCGCAAATACTCCAACCCAGCTGCATTCTCTAATGGTGCCATTCAGCTCAGATCGGTAGGGTCACCCATTGTTGGTTTCGGATACACTCACCAGAAGATACGCAATAATTTCTCGGATCTCCTAACGTCAATTGCTCTATACAACTTCGAGAATTTCGACAAAGAGCCGCTCAATGAGATATTTGCTAATGGAGAACTCTCTGACAACGAGACGAACGAGAAAATCATGGACTATCTCGATACGCCTGAACACCGGGAGGCATTGATAGACAATAGTAACCTCAACAACCTCAGCCTGTTGTTCAACCAGATCCCGGTCGTCACACGCATCGACGACTGGCACCTGCAGCTCGGATACGCTTACAACATCGTTTTCTCGAGACGCTTGCTGCTAGGACTATCGGGCATCGTCTCGCCGGGCATCAAACGACTCAAGGCTGACAACCGAAACAGCTTCGTATACAAAATGGCGGATAGGCTCGTCGCATTCACAAACAAGGCTTACAATGAGTATTTCCAACAGTTGGCGCCGGGGATAGAGGAGATGGAAATATTCACTACCGACAACCTGCAGTATGACTACAAAGACACACGAGTTAATCTCAACCTCTTCGGAAGGGCGGCTCTCGTGTATAATTTCAATCGTTGGAGGGCTGGCATCAATGCCAATGTCAGCCATTACTACTACAGCAACGGCGAGGGACAGAAGGTGAACAACACCTATGGCTCGGCTACCCTGTATCTCGGATACTGCTTCGGGCGAAAGAAAGAATATCGATACAACGGGAAGGACAGACAGGCCTACATCACAGCGGCACTCCGCAAGAGTGATATAGAGGCTATGCGAGATACCATGCCTAAGAGCAATATTGCCAATGCCAAGGGGCAAAACGTTAGTCTGGGCAATGCAACATTCACCGACGCTATTGCTAAACTGGATGGAAAGGCAACGCAATACAAGAAGGATGTCTTTGACATCAACATCTTCGGATGCGACCTCGTGCAAGGCCCGGAAGGCAAATACGGAGAATACAGAATAGAGGACGGATATGTCTCTGAGGGACAAGACACAGAGGGAAGACTGGCACGCGGTACGGTCGTCGACCTCAACGACGACGGTAGCCTCGTCATTCACGCGGGACATCGAAATAATTTCAGAACCGGAAACTGGTGGAAATCACAGCTCAGCGTGAGACAGACACCGGACAACTGGTATCCCGAAATGCTACACTATGCGCTACGAGGCACGCTCACTTGCTATCTGCGCGGACGTATATTCGGCACAAGAAAACCGGTGAAAATGGAGCTGAAGAACTTCTACATCAGCCATGGCATGGACTCCAAACAGTTCTTCATGATTGGCGAGAAGAACTTTGAGTCTCACTCTACGCACTCTATCATCGGTGACGTCGTCATCAACGGAAGGGAATGCAGAGTGTATATCGAGTCGAAGAAACGCGGAAAGCACTTCAACGTTTACATCAACAGACTGCAGCCATCAGACAGCAAGTGGATGTCGCTGCTGCCGGACGACAGACCTATAAGCCGCATTTCGATGCCGGGAACACATGATGCCGGATCGTGCTCGCTACCGGAATCACCCATCGTGGCAAATGCTCACACACAGAACTTCACAGTCACAGAGCAGCTCACAGACGGCATACGATGCTTCGATATCCGACTGAAGAGCAATATGAAATACGGCCATACGCTCACTTGTCGAGATGGATTCGACGAGTCGATGGTGGGTATTCAGGACTTCCTCAGGAAGAACCCGTCGGAGTTTATCATCGCTATGATTGGCAGCGACGAGGGTGGAAAATGGTCGGACGAGATGAAGGCAAACTTCAAGGCTCTGCTGAAGAAATATCCACGACTGTTCGTCGAGAACTTCACGCCTACTACACGGCTCGGAGAGGTGCGGGGAAAGATTCTCGTTATAAAGCGACAGGAGGAATGCCCATACGGCAAACTACTGAAGTTTGAGGATAATGCCGTATTCAACTACGACTGCTTCTGCGTGCAGGATGTCTACAAAGAGCACAAGACTTACAAGAAGATCAAAATCGTGGAGAAGCATCTTCGCGATGCATTCGAGAACGAAGATCCTAATAAATGGTATATCAACTTCAACTCCATTGCATGGGGACCGCAGCATCATAAGCCATATTACTCGGCATGGGGAGCCGTCAATGTACGCCGACCTATGAACAAAGCTCTACGCGAAGTGATTGAAATGAAGGACTACAACACATTCGGTATGGTCTTCCTTGACTTCTACAACGACCACAGCGACGCGCCACACCTCGTCCAGTCTATTATAAAGTCAAACTTCAATCTCGAGGACTGGGAGCAGCAGTAGCCGCAAATAATGTGGCATTCCACTCCATTTCAGGACCATCTTCAATACTCCCCCTTTGGGGGTTGGGGAGCCCTCCCTCTTTGGTTATTGCGCCCTCCCTCTTTGATTTGGTCCCTATGGCACCTATAGCTCCTATGGTTCCTATGGCTCCCTATACCTGTCCTTATTAGGCATGAGTGTCGCTGTTACCCCTCTTTACTCCATTTCAGGACTATCTTCAATACTCCCCCTTTGGGGGGTGGGGGCTCTCCTTTGTTGGTTAGATCCCTATGGCACCTATAGTTCCTATGATTCCTGTGTCTCCTATGATCCCTATGGCACCTATATTTCCTATGATTCCTATGGCTCCCTATAGCTGTCCTTATTAGGCATGAGTGTCGCCGTTACCCCTCTTCACTCCATTTCAGGACTATCTTCAATACTCCCCCTTTGGGGGTTGGGGGGCTCTCCCTTGTTGATTAGGTTCCTATGGCTCCTATATTTCCTATGGTTCCTATGGCTCCCTATACCTGTCCTTATTAGGCATGAGTGTCGCCGTTACCCCTCTTCACTCCATTTCAGGAC
>R12__coassemble_942_pt1 | contig 10653 bp, 9 predicted proteins | sample R12__metabat2_high_PE_039 | metagenome-assembled genome bin R12 | reverse complement strand
GAAGCTATCTCCTGCGAAGCTAACTCCCAATAACTCCATAGCAAGCAGAGCTTGCAAAACTAGAATTTATTATATTTAAAAAGGTTATTGCTAACCTATCTCGTCAAGCACATGGAGATATCGCTCGATAGGAATGCCGCGTATCTTGTCATGGTTATCCTTATTCAGATCGATGAGGGCGCGGACAGCATCCATGGCACGGCGTGTGCTGATTTTGAGCTCTTCGCCCTTCAGGAGGTTGGCAATAACAATGGCGGAGAAGAGGTCTCCCGTGCCTGGTATGCGGACGGGTATCTCGTCGTATGTTAGGAGGAAACGCTCCTTGCCCTTCTGACGTCCTATCAGTTCGATATCGGCATTATAGCCGACGACAGACATCACGCCATCGACAGGGATGCTCGTGATGAGCACGGAGCGGCTGCCTATCTCGCGAAGCTTGTCCATAAGGCGGTAGGCTTCGTCGCGGGTGACGCCATCCTTACGATACTGAGTATCGGTGAGATAGCATGCCTCGGTATAGTTTGGGAAACAAAGGTGGGCCACGCTTATCATACGGCGCATGGCGAGGACGGTGGCTTCGGTGATGCCATTATACAGCTTGCCCTCGTCGCCCATGATAGGATCGACATAGATGGAGGTGCCGGTAAGGGCCTGTTCACGACAGTAGTCGGCGATAATCTGCGCCTGATGCTCTGACGCCATGAAGCCGGTGGCGATGGCATCATAGTGGAAGCCAAGCTCCTTCCAGATGGGGAAGGTCTGCTGAATATAGTCTGTCGTCTCGAGAATGGCAAACTTCCCGTACTCGAGGTTGTTGGAGACGATGGCGGTGGGAAGATTGAAGGTCGGCACACCCATATACGACATGATGGGCATCATCGCCGTGGTGGCAACGGTGCTATATCCGCAAAGGTCGTTTATGATGAGGAGCTGCTTCAACGATTAAGACTTAAAAATCAAGTGTTATGAAGACTCTGGCGTGGCACGGCAGTTCGTCATAATCATCTTAAAATATTCACAGAAAGAAGATGAGAGGGCACATGAAGAAAAGAGCCTCTAAGTAATAGGAGGCTCGGCCACCCTACATAATCTATAAATCAACATGGCCTACCTCGACATCGTGATTCAAGAAGATGCGGGCACACTCCTTGAAGCGGTCGGGATTCTCTGTCGTGAGGAAACGTGTCACACCGCCCTTCGTGCAGCGGGCGTCCATATCGGGATGCCGACGGAAATAGTCGGCAAGGCTCTCTACTACAAGGTCGCCCTGCGGTATGATGCGGATGCCGTCAGGAACGGCCTTTCGCAGCGAAGACATCAGCAGGGGATAGTGGGTGCAGCCAAGGATGATGGTGTCGATATCAGGGTCTTTGTCGAGGAGCTGCATGATTCGTTTCCTCACAAAATAGTCGGCACCATCGCTGCCGGCCTCTCCGGCTTCTACTATTGCTGCCCACAGAGGACATGCCTGTCCGCTGACTTTGACATCGGGGAAGAACTTGGCCACCTCAAGCTCATAACTCATAGAGCGAACGGTGCCTTCGGTAGCGACATAGCCAACATGGCGTGACCGTGTGATATTACCTATCTGCTCTACCGTCGGACGGATGACGCCAAGCACTCGGCGACCCTGCGACAGGAGTGTCACTGGTTCCGCAACGGATGTGCCGACAGAAGCAATATTCGATGTCAGCGGCTCCGCAACGGATGTGCCTTCGGTAGTAATTAGCAACGGACTATCGGCGGGCAAAGGTGCCGTAAGGTCGTTTTGCTGTATTGTGCGCAATGCTTTTGCCGAGGCGGTATTACACCCGAGAATGACAAGATGGCATCCAAGCTCAAAGAGTTTCATAACGGCTTGACGCGTGAAGTCATAGACGACATCGAACGAACGCGAGCCGTATGGGGCACGTGCGTTATCGCCTAAGTAGAGGTAGTCATACTGCGGCAGTCGTTCTTGAAGTTTCTGCAGTATGGTTAATCCTCCATAGCCTGAGTCAAAGATGCCAATAGGAGTCAATGGTTGAGTAAAGAATAAAAAATAATGGAATAAGGATTAAGGGGTGATGGAATAAGGATTAAGGGGTGATGGAATAAGGACGGAGGGGTGATGGAATAAGGACGGAGGGGTGAAGGAAATAATTGTACGATATCGGGCAATAGAGAGGCTGGGAGATAAGACAACTAAGATTCCTTAGGAAAACTATATTTCTCTAAGACACTTAGCACTCTCTATGAATGTCAGTACACCCAAATGGCATTACTTCAACGCCTCTTTCAGAAGATTGCTGACATCCTCTCCGAATGCCGGGTCGATGTAAGGACAGGCGTGGCTGTCGGTATTGAGCATGAATGTGAAACCATGCTTCTGTGCCACGCTGCGGATAGTGGCGTCGAGACGCTGCTGCAATGGTGCCATAGCATCGTCTTCTGCCTGGCGCAGAAGGCGGCGGGCCTCATCGCGGAACTTAATGTTTGACTCCATGAGCTGCTGCAACTCTGTCTGGCGCTTGCGGCGGATGGAGGTGGCAAGGGTGCTGTAGCTATCGAGGAACTCCTCATACTTGGCATTGAACTCCTCTTCAGAGCGCTTGGTCTCGTCGTCATACTGGCTGCGCAGCTTGCGGAGCTCCTCCTGCATCTGAGGATACTCTGGCATGGCCTTGAGCATGGTCTCGTAGCTGAAGAACCCTATACGCACCTGTGCTGTTGCCGATAACGACAACAGCACAAGGCATAGGATGGTGAATAATGATTTCTTCATTATCAGATGGTTTGGGGGTTAGCCTTGTACGACTAACTCTAAATGACTGATGGATTAGCCCTGTACGGCTAACTCAAGAGATAGGATATCCTGCCGGCTATAGACGATATCTATAGACGACAAGTGACATACCGAATGAGTGTCAGGTGATTACTTCATCTTGTTGAGCTCTGCCTTGATCTCAGAAGAGACGTCCTTTGAGAGAGTCTCGCTGATGTATGGGCATGAGCCAACCTCCATGATGTAAACGTATCCGCCAGCCTTGCCGACAGCCTTGATAGCGTTCATGAGCTTTGTCTGCAGAGGCTGGAGCTTCTCCTGACTTGCCTTCTGGAGCTTCTGCTGATTGTCCTGATAAGCCTGCTGAATCTTTGAGTACATCTCCTGGAGAGACTTCTCTGTTGACTCCTGCATTGTTGCGTTCATCGTTGCCTTCTCCTTCTCATACTTCTCAGCCTTGGTCTGGAGCTCCTTCTGCATCTCCTGGAGTTCGTTCTCGTACTGCTTCTGCTCAGCCTCGAGCTCTCCGCGTACCTTTATGAACTCAGGCATTGACTGCATGATTGACTGAGTGTCAACATGACCGAACTTTGCGGTCTGTGCCATTGCTGCCAGTGGCATGATTGCCAGCAGCATGATGATAATCTTCTTCATTGTTGTTGTTTTGTTGATTTCTATTGTTGTTTATAATGTTTTTATCGTATGAGGTTACTGATAGCCAAGCTTCTGGAGCACCTCATTGGAGATATCGACCTTCGGAGAGCCGTAAACGATGCCGCTATTCTCTGACGAACGGTCGATGACCATGGAGAAACCACGCAACTCCGCAATCTCCTTCACGGTGTTGTATATCTCGTCCTGAATAGGCGTCATGAGCGCCTCGCGCTTCTTGAAGAGCTCACCCTCTGGTCCGAAATACTTCTTCTTCAGGTCGGCAGCCTCCTTCTCTTTTGCCACGATGGCTTCCTGGCGAGTCTTCTTCTGTTCCTGTGAGAGGAAGACCACCTCGTTCTGGTAGTTCTTGTAGAGTGTTGCCGCCTCGGTGTTGAGAGCCTCCACCTCAGCCTGCCACTTCTTGCTGACCTGTGATATCTGCTCGTTGGCACGCTCGTATGCCGGCACATTCTTCAGGATATACTCCATATCGAGGAGTGCATACTTCTGTGCCGAGCATGTCATTGCCGCGCAGAAGGTCACCAGCATTATCAATATCTTCTTCATAATTATTGTTGTTGTGATGGTTTAACAATGCAAAGGTACGACATTCTCTTGCCAAAGCAACGTAGGATCCACCTTTTATTATATAGGGTTTCCCCTAAGATTTATTTTCCGGCAGCATTCAGCACATCATTCGCTACATGCTGCTCTTGGTGCGCTACGCACACATTGAGACCGGCTCAAACTCTGAGATGTATCTCAGAGCACGAGACACTTGGCATCCACCTCTAGGGCTTATATCTGCCTTTGAGGCTTATTAGAACTCCTGTCCGAGTATGAAGTGGAACTGCGAACCACCGCGTGTGCCATAGACTTTGTCGAAGCCGTATGCCCAGTCGATACCCATCAGACCAACCATAGGTAGGAAGATGCGTACGCCGACACCTGCCGAGCGCTTCATATCGAATGGGTTGATATACTTGGAGTCTGTCCAAGCGTTACCAGCCTCGGTGAAGCAGAGTCCGTAGATGGTAGTATTGCCGAGTAGGAACGGATAGCGCAGCTCGAGCGCGAAGCGGTCGTAGGCATATCCGGCAGCACCGCTTGGCGTGAGCGAACCGTTCTCGTAACCACGGAGTCCGATAGTCTCTTCAGCGTAAGTGGTAGAGTATCCCGACATGCCGTCACCACCCATGTAGTATGTTTCGAATGGAGACTTCTTGTACTTGTTAAAGTATCCAAGGATACCAAACTCCACACGAGTCATCAGGACGAGACACTTCGTACCACCGGTAAGTGCGGTGTAAGTCTTTGACTTGAACTTCCACTTGTGATACTCAATCCACTTGTACTTCTCCTGCTGTTCCTTCTGATAAGTTGCCGACTGCGAGTTGGTGGCGAGGTTCTGGTAGTCCTTGCCGTCGAAAGCCGACCACGGCGGTGTGATAGACAGCGAGAGCTCAAACTCAGAGCCCTTACGTGGGAAGAGCTGGTTATCTGTTGACGTACGTGTGAGTGCGAGATTGAGATAGAGGTTGTTACAGTTGCCGGTGGTGATGAGGAAGTATCGCCAGTTGCTGAGCATGTAACGAGTGAACGCCAAAGAAGCAGTAAACTGGAAATAGTCATCCGGCCAGCGCAGGCGCTTACCCCAACCGATGCTTGCTCCGAAGAGCTGTATGTACTTGTCCGGATCGTAGTAGTTCTCGTATGAGTTGTAGTAAGACGAGCTGCCGTAGCCATAGAGATAGCTATAGTAGTTGTTCATGTATCCGCTGTTGTAGTACGTCGATGACACATCAGTCTGACGTGAGAAGAACGCTCCTACGTTGAACTGTACCGGACGCTTTCCACCGAACCATCCTGTGGAGTAGTTGACGTTGTACGACTGATAGTACGTACCGTTTGTCTGTGCTCCGATGGAGAGCACCTCGCCATCGCCGATAGGCATGATGCCACGGTGTTCCTTGTTCTTATTGAAGAGGTTGGCCATTGAGAAGTTGTTGAGCTTCAGGCCAACACGTCCTATGACGCCTGTCTGTCCCCATCCGAGCGATAGCTCTATCTGGTCGTTCGACTTCGATGTAAGATCCCAGTTGACATCCACCGTGCCGTCTTCGTAGTTTGGCTTGACGTCAGGGCTGACACCTTCCGGATCGAAGTGTCCCATTGACGCGAGCTCACGCGCCGTACGCTCGAGTGCTTCCTTTGAGAAGAGATCGCCCGGCTTGGTACGCAGCTCTCGTCTGATGACCTTCTCATAGACACGGTCGTTGCCGTTGATACGTACTCGATTGATGTGCGCTTGCTGTCCCTCGAATATTCGCATCTCGAGATCTATGGAGTCGCCGACAATGTTCACCTCAGTCGGTTGCAGGTTATAGAAGAGGTATCCGTTGTTCCAGTACATGTTGCCAACGGCGTCCTCGTCCTGCGAGAGACGCTTCTGCATGAGCTTCTGGTTATAAACGTCACCGGTCTTCATGCCGAGTACCGCTGCGAGCTGGTCGGTATTATATACGGTGTTGCCCACCCACGTGATGTCACGGAGATAATACTTCTGTCCCTCATCGACCTTTATGTACACGTCGACGTGCTTGTCGTCATACTGAGAGACACTGTCTTCGAGAATCGTCGCGTCGCGGTAGCCGTGCTCGTTGTATTTGTCTATGAGCGCCTGCTTACCTTCCTTGTATCGCTCCGGCGTGTACTTCTTCGGCTTGAACATATTCTTGAATTTGCCAGCCTCATAAAGTTTGCCGAGGGCACCCTTTGCGATGAGTCCGCCCTTGAGCTTGTTTGTCTGGAGCTTATCATTGCCAACGAGATAGATCTGGTGAATCTTCATCTTCGCCTTCTTGTCGATATCGACGTCGAGGATAACCATATTCTTCTCCGAGACATCCTCACGCTGGCGTATGCTGATCTCAGCTGTGTTGAAGCCCTTATCGTCAAAGTATTTCTTTGCGAGCTTCTTTGCACGTGATATCATGTTAGGCGTAATCTGCGCGCCCTTCAGCAGTCCGAGTTTCTGCTCAAGATCCTCACGCTCAGACTTCTTCACTCCGATGTAGTTGATAGTCGATACGCGTGGCCTTGACTTCAGATAGATGTGCAGATACGCCTTATCTCCGACGATAGAGTCTGCAGCTATGCTCACCTCCGAGAACAGTCCGTGACGCCAGTAACGCTTGACGGCATCGGTGATCTCGTTGCCAGGCAGCGAGATGCTCTGTCCTTCGGATAGTCCGGAGATGCTGAGGAGCATATAGTCCTCATATCCTTCCACGCCCGACACGGTCAGTCCTCCGATGACGACGCTGCGTGGGTTGCCGGCATACGTAATCTCGGGATTGATGATCTTGTCCTGAGCCATCATCGTCATCGATTGGCTTAGGATGAGCGTCATAATGATTATAAACCTGTTAAAAAGCTTCATTCAATTGTATTTATCGTTGCCTGCCCCTTGAGTGGGCACAAGCAGTTATTTCGTTTCGTTCTCCACCTGTTCTTCTGTCTTGCCAAATCTGCGCTGGCGACGCTGATAATCCTCGATAGCGAGGTGCAGATCGTCTTCTGTGTAGTCAGGCCACAGCGTGTCGCAGAAGTATAATTCCGCATAGGCTATCTGCCAGAGAAGGTAGTTGGAGATGCGCAGCTCACCACCGGTACGTATGAGCAGGTCGACGTCCGGTGCCGGTGCTGTGCATAGGTTGTCGCTGATGGTCTGATCGGTGATATCCTCCACAGCCATCTGTCCGTCAGCAACGTGCTGTGCGATGGTCTTGACCGCCTCGGTGATTTCCCATTTGCTGGAGTAGCTCAGGGCGAGATTCACCTGCAAGCCGGTATTCTTTGCGGTGAGCTTCTCAAGGTCAGCGATGGCGTTATCGACGTCACGTGGCAGTCGAGATCGGTCGCCGAGGACTCGCAGGCTACAGTTATTCTTCATGAAGATCTCTGCATCGAGTGAGCTGAGGATAAGTCCCATGAGCGCCTTCACCTCTTCTACGGGACGGTTCCAGTTCTCTGTGGAGAAGGTGTATAGTGTGAGGTGCTTCACACCGAGACGCGCACACTCTGACGTTATGCGTATGACGGTATCAACACCGGCCTTATGGCCGTATGCGCGGGGCTTGTCCTGAGCCATGGCCCAGCGTCCGTTGCCATCCATGATGATGGCGATATGTTGTGGAATATTGTTCTTATCCATTGTTGTAGAGATATTGCTGGCGATGTGTCGCGAGTTGTTCTTACCAGTCGTCTTTATTGCATGTGGGGCATTTCGGTGAGAAACTGTATGTCAGCGAGAGTCGTAACGTGGAGTAGCTGTCGGTATTCTTGAAGATGCCGGAACTCTTTACGCCGTAAGGGTCGGCCATACCGTCGAGCTTATCGCTAAGCGATGGATGGAACGCCCACTCCAGTCCGAGGTTTATGCGCTGCCCGATCTTGTATTTCACGCCTACTCCGAGAGGTATGTTTGCCGTCACGGCAGCGTCTTGTCCGTCGCCTGTGGCGTATGTGATGCCTATGCCAATGAAGACGTATGGTGTGAAACGCTGCGCCCCGCGGTAGTCACGTCCGGTGCCGTATGGCAGGAAGTTATACTCGTATGCTGCGTTAAGGTCGATGAGGTTACGCTTGAAGTGATAGTCGAGAAGCGTCGTCGGTTCGTCGGCATCGGGGTAGAATGTGCTGACATCGGTGCTGCTTCCCTTGAGCGTAGCATATCCGAGATCGAGCTTCAAGGCGCTGTATGGCGAATAGACATGCCTATAGACGAGTGCGGCTGCCGGCTGATATCCTTTCAGGAGCTCTCCATTGAAATCTCCGAGATAGTTCGTCAGTCCAACGCCGACGCCTATCTCGCGCTTGTATGTCGGCTCATCCTGTGCGCTGGCGGTTATCAGCGAGATGATGGCAAGTAGCAAGAGCAGAGTTCTTCTCATACCTTTTTAAATTTAAAAGGGAGCGCATGCCATTACCACTTCAGCTGACTGAGGTATCCCATCCATACCTGTCCCCGGCTGACGAGCCACATATTGTGCTTCGTATCCGTGAAGAGGGCATAGGCATTCTCGTCAGGTGTGAAGCCGTCAGGCAGCGTATAGCGTGTGTCAGCCCACCAGTTCATGCCGCTGTCTCGTGAGTAGTAGATTGTGCTGAAGGCTGTTGCAGAGCATGCTCCGATGCCTGTACCACCCATGAGAATAGCGCCATCCTCGTATGGTATGACAGCAACGTTGTTTAGGCGCGGTGCGTGGTGCCATGTCGATTTCTCGAAAGGCTGGTACATCCATCGCTGCGTCTCTGCTGTAGAGACATTGTCCACGGTCTTCGTCCACACCACACAGGTGGAGTCATTGTCGTCAGCCCGGTTGCCGATGAGAGTCACCTTCTGCAGATCGCTGTTTGCCGCGCTTGTCACGCAGTATCCGTTGATATCGCGTGAAGGCAGATACTGCTTGTCAGAATCGAGCTCATCCTCCGCCCATGTGGCGCCATTGTTCTTTGAGACCATGAGTCGTCCATCGTTGCTCAGGGCGTAAACCTCAGAGCGTGATGCCGCGACGAGGCATTTCATCGAGCCGTCGCCATATACCGGCAGCCATGTCTGGCCGTCGGCAGATGTATAGACGGTCTTTCCGGCAGATAGCGCATAGATGACGGCGCTGTCAGTAACCATTGTGAGCGATGTCTCAAACGGCGTCTGCACGGCAGCCCATGCCTTGCCGTTGTCAGAGCTATAGACCTTCACGGCGCCATCGGCTGTGGTGCCATAGACATACAGCTTATCGTTGAATGCGAGTCCACGGATATTGCTGAGAGCCGCGATGTCGGCGTTGTCAGCCTGCTTGCGCCAGTATACAGAGTCAGAAGTCTCGGTATGCACACGTATGTCTGCGACATATTCGCGGTGGTATGTGCCGTCCTGTGAGACGCAGTATAGTGTGCGAGGCTTAGAGAAATCGAGCGAGTCAGAGCTTGAGCTGTAGTAATAGACGCTGTCGGATGTGTAGCTCTTCAGATACACCAATCCGGAATTTCGCGTTGAGATGGTGACGAGTGCCTTATTGGCACATGTGCCGACCGGCAGGGAGTCGAGGTTGTAGATGAGCCCCTTCTCCTGGTCGATGGTGAATTTGTATGTCGAGCATGCCACCGTCGTGGTGTACGTCGTGTCGCTACCTGAGCTCAGTTTCTTGGTGTATACGCGTTTCAGCGTGCCCAGCGAGAATGCCGTTATGGCAGCATCGTCGTAGTATGTGGTGCTTGAGCTGCTGTCGCTGAGACATGACGAGCATAGCGTGAGCACAGCGAGGAGCATTGTTGTTATGTATAGTTTCCTGTTCATTCTATGACACAATAATTGAATTTAGCTGCAAAATTACTCAGAATTTGTGAATTATCGGCATTTACACCTTATTTATTACCTAAATTATAGAATAAAACCACATTTTTTAAGTTCTATTGACTATTTTCGGGCAGATTACGAGTTGTTAAACGGCATTTTAACAAATGCGCATGCGGGTGCAGTTGCTGCTATGGCCAGGTGGTGCATATGATAAAGTGCTATCATACGAAATGTGTCTTTGCATGCTGCGCAATATCTGTGAAAGATGGCATAAAAAAAAACAACGACCGGCATGATCACTCATACCGGCCGCCATCAAGACAGAACTGAGAAACAAAGGTTTGTCAGGAAAGTCCGTTGCCCCGGACTTTGCATTGCCGAGGAAAGCCTCGTGCAACTCTGTCTTAGTCTAATAACATAATCTTTTACCTTAAAAAATCTATCAAACTAACTAACCTAAATGAAAGCATTTTCTCAAATGCGATGCAAAGGTACAAACTTTTTTCGTTACTGTGTGCGTGCACAGCGATGTTTTTTTGAATAAAGTGCAAATTATTGACAATCGTCAACGCGAAGTGCGCTGTGCACGTACACAATAAGGGGTTTTGGCGGTTTTGGGGGTGTCTGCGCGATGAGCGAATAAATCACAAAGAGAGGCCCCCCTGCCCCCAAAGGGGGAGTACTGTAGATACTATCGTGCTGGAGAGAGGGTGTTGGGTGATGGGAGTTGAAATAATAATCGTAAGTGAGGTGTGAGTGGGATGCCTGAGGCATACGTATCGTTTGCAGAGCGAATAAATCACAAAGAGAGGCCCCCCAGCCCCCAAAGGGGGAGTACTGTAGATACTATCGTGCTGGAGAGAGGGTGTTGGGT
>R12__coassemble_940_pt1 | contig 10670 bp, 4 predicted proteins | sample R12__metabat2_high_PE_039 | metagenome-assembled genome bin R12 | reverse complement strand
CGGCCCCGCGGGCACGGAGATGTGTATAAGCTACAGGGGCTTTACGATTTGTGATTTTCGATCGTGGTTGTACGATGTGGTATGTACGATGGATGATGTACGATGTGGGATGTACGATGGAAGATGTGCGATGTGGGATGTACGATGTGGAATGGATGGTTACATCGCTGCTGGTGTCCAGTTCTGCAGGAAGCTGAGCACCTTGCTCTCGTTGTAGCCTTTGCCCTCCTCAAGCAGGCCGCTGTCTTGTATGTGTATGACGTCACCGTCGGCATTGAGCACAACGAGTGCCGGGAATCCGAACCGTCCGGCATTGTGCATCCTCTTCTTGAGTGCCTCAGCGCTTGCTCCCTGTGTGCGTCGTGGGTAGTTGACGTGTATATAGACATAGTTGTCTGCAATGACAGCCGCCACCTTCTCGTTCTTCGTGATATAGTCAGCGAAGAGCAGACACCACGGACACCAGTTTCCGCCGAGCTGGCAGATGACGTTCTTCTTCTGCTGCTGGGCCACCACGAGTGCGCTGTCAATCTGCTGCATAGGGTCGATAGTTTCGTTGTAAACCTTGTTTGTCTGTGCCGATGCCGTAAGGGTCATCAGCATTGCTGTGATGATGAGTAAGTGTTTCATTGTGTATTCGTAGTTTTTAGTCATAGTGCAAAGTTAATGGTTTTCTTCCGAATAACGGTGCATGCGGTACTATAAATTATTGTTTTTTATACTTTGGCAGGTGAGACGATATATATGTGTGTAAGTAATTGTTAACTGCTAATCGTCAATTGTTGCCCGTTTTCCTTGCGAGTTTCAGGAAAAATGTGTACCTTTGCAGCACACTTTTACCTAACTAACCAAATACATGAAGAAAAGAATACTCATACTCGCTATCGTAATGGCTGCCACCATAGCCATGCATGCCAAGGATCATTATGGCATTACAACGGCAGCAATACGTCCCGGTCATTTCACGCTCATAGAGCAGTCAAAGCCTGTGCAGATACTCATCGCTGCTGATGATAAGCCTGGCGTGCGCATTGCGGCAGAGAATCTGCAGAATGACTTCCTTGCTGTCTGTGGCAGTAAGGCAGAGCTCCTTACATCGACAGATAATGTCCGCGGGCGGTGCATCATTGCCGGCACACAGCAGAGCACGTTCATCCGTCAGATTCTCAAGAGCGGCAAACTCAAGCAGAGTGAGCTGAAAGGAAAGACAGAGAAATATCTTATGGCCACTGTCACGACACCGCTGAAGGGCGTTGACGAAGCCCTTGTCATTGCCGGCAGCGATATGCGCGGCACCATCTACGGCATCTATGAGCTCTCAGAGCAGATAGGCGTTTCACCGTGGTACGACTGGCTGGATGTCCCCATAGAGCATCACGACAACCTCTCCATTGCCAATGGCACGTACACCGCCGGTGAGCCTGCTGTGCGCTATCGTGGCATCTTCCTCAACGATGAAGCACCATGTCTCACCACATGGGTAAAGAATACCTACGGCACAGACTACGGCGACCACCGCTTCTACGCTCGTGTCTTCGAGCTGCTGCTTCGTCTGCGTGCCAACTTCATGTGGCCGGCGATGTGGGGATGGTCGTTCTATGCCGACGATCCACTCAACTCCAAGACCGCTGACGAGATGGGAATCATCATGGGCACGAGTCACCATGAACCCATGGCCCGCAACCATCAGGAGTGGGCGCGCCATCGCTCAGAGTATGGCGAATGGAACTACCAGACCAACCAAGCCGTCATCGACCGCTTCTTCCGCGAGGGCATCAGCCGTGCAAAGACCACCGAAGACCTCATCACCATCGGCATGCGTGGTGACGGCGATACAGCCATGGGCGCCAAAGAAGGCCATGACGATGAGGCGCAGGCCAATGATGCCGCCACAATACAGCTCCTTGAGAAGATTGTCACCAATCAGCGGGATATTATCCGTCAGGAGACCGGTCGCCCTGCCAAAGAGCGGCAGCAGGTGTGGGCATTATATAAAGAGGTGCAACGCTACTACGACAAAGGTCTAAAAGTTCCCGATGATGCCATTATCCTCTTCAGCGACGACAACTGGGGAGATATCCGTCGTCTGCCCGATCTGACATCGAAGAAGCAGCATCCTGGCGGATACGGCATGTACTATCACGTAGATTATGTAGGTGCTCCGCGCAACTCCAAGTGGCTCAATGTCTCGCCTATACAACATCTGCAAGACCAGCTGTCACTAACCTGGCAGTATGGTGTCGATAGGTTATGGGTGCTCAATGTGGGAGACCTCAAGCCCATGGAATATCCCATCGACCTATTCCTCGACATGGCATGGGCTCCCGAACGCTATACTGCAGCAAATATCCTGCAGCAGACACGCACGTTCTGTGCACAACAGTTCGGTGACGACCAAGGTGCCGAGGCGGCACGCATACTCAATCTCTACAGCAAATATGCCGGACGTGTAACCCCAGAGATGCTTGATGCCAACACCTATAACCTCGTGACAGGCGAGTGGAAACAAGTGCGCGATGAGTTCAAAGACCTCGAGGCCGATGCCCTGCGGCAATACCTCACACTCCCCGTAGCCTGCCATGATGCCTACCGGCAACTCATACTCTTCCCTGTGCAGGCTATGGCAAACCTCTATGAGATGTACTATGCCCAGGCCATGAACCACAAACTCTATGCTGACGGCAATCCAGAGGCGAACACATGGGCAGACCTCGTAGAACGATGCTTTCAGCGTGATGCCGACCTCTGCCGTGCCTATAACAAAGACATCGCTGGAGGCAAGTGGGACGGCATGATGACACAAAAGCACATCGGATATACAGAGTGGAATGATAATTTCCCGGCAGACACTATGCCAGAGGTGAAACGTTTCGATAACACTGACACTATGCAAGGCAGATACACCTTTGCCGTGACAGATGCCGGATATACAGCTATTGAGGCAGAACACTATTACTCACTGTGCAATCCGCAGGGCGGACAGTGGACCGTCATACCCGATATGGGGCGCACACACGGTGCCATGGCCGTGCAGCCATATACCATATCCACACAGGGCAGCAGCATCACATACCGTATGGAGATTCCTGCAGGCATCACTAATGCCACTGTGCATGTCATTACAGCACCTACGCTTGCCTTCCAGCGCCACGAAGGACATCGTTATAGGGTAGGCTTCGAAGGTCAGCAACCAGTGGAAGTCAATTTCAATGGCGAGCTCAATGAGGACCCTGAGAATGTCTATCGTATCACATACCCTACTGTCGCACGGCGAGTGATAGAGAAGACTGTCACCCTTCCTGTCACTTCTTCCGGCATGCAGAACCTTGTCATCATGCCTCTTGACCCTGGTGTCGTCATAGAGAAGATTGTCGTGGACTACGGAGGCTATAAGCCGCAGTATCTTTTTGGCAAGGAAACACCATGCAAGAGGGAGTAGCTGACGTGCGAGGAACAGCCAGATGAAATAGTCGGTGATATTGCATAAGGAAAAAGTTGAAACTGGAAAGTTATGATTACCATCACTTCATGCGTTCCAGAACTCTGAAGAAAAAAGAGACACAAGTTCATGATACTTGTGTCTCTTTTGCTTGTTAGTTATTCACGGTTTTGTGTATTATACTATTCCATTTCGTGTTGTGACAAAACGGGATAGTACATCTGTGCTTTATCTCGCGATGTATTTCCTTCCGTTGACGATGATGATGCCCTTGGCATTCTTGTTGACCTGCTGTCCTGCGAGGTTGTAGATCTTGCCGTCGCTGACTGACTGGTCAGCATCGATATTAGTGATGCCACTACCTGTTGCCGGTGTCAGCTTCATGCACCATACCGAATGGTCGGATGTGGCAGAGAGCCGCATCTCATAGCTCTTCTCCGGGTCGAGGTCTATCTCGATGATGCCCGACTTCGTAGAAGCCTTCGCAAGGTTTTCTGAGTACTGCACTGTTGTCGCCGTACCGTTTACCGGTGTGTATGTCACGCTGAGACGTCCTGCCGTCGATGACGAACCGTTGAAATAGAATTTCGCCTTCGCAGTGTTCTTGACGTAGAAGTACAGCCACTTCTGTGCTCCTACAATCGGCAGATACTGTGTCTCGGTGAATGTGGTGTATGGTATGTCGGTGTCTGTTGTGGCGTCGATGTAGTGGTAGTTGCGGTTGGTCGTCTGCACCTCGTCCACACTATACTTCACCCAGTCAGTGACATCGTTGAGAATCTTGTATATCTTTGAGCTTGACGTAGCCGATGTGGTGAGCTCCATGAGGTCCCATGTGTTCACCCACTCGTAGTCATACGGTGCTGTGGCTACCGGTGAGTGGTAAGCCTTGTCTTTCTCCTTAGCCTCAAAGTTTGCAATGAGGTCGATGTTGGCTGTTGCCGTGAAGGTGTATGTGCTGTTGGTGCTATAAACGCGTCCGTCGGCATTTGTCCAGTTCTTGAAGAGATATCCGTCGTTGGCCTTTGCTGTGACGGTGACCTCTGTTCCCTCCTCGCATACGGTAGAATACGGTGTCGCTGTGCCGGCTGCCGTCGGTGCTGCTGTTGTCGTGATGGTGTATTTCTCCTTTACGATGTCAGCATAGGCTCCTGGGTTGAGTGTCTCGTGCAGTTTCTTATATACCAGAGTCTGTCCGTCGTCCATTGCTCCGTATTCGGATATCGCACGCACTACGATTTTGCCGTTGTGTGCCTGTCCGTCGTTGAACATATTGCCGTCGGCATAGCCAATGATGCTGCCGTCCTCATATACGATGTACGATGCTGCACCGTCTGCTGCGTCCCATGTGATGGCTGTCCCGCTGACGGTGATGTTTGCCGGTGTCTGCGGCGCTATGATGCTATGCAGCGGATCGAATGTCGTGGTGCCAGTAGCGGCATAGATGTTGTCGAGGTCGAGATAGTAGAAGTCTTTCTGTGTGAGCTGCATGGCCCATGGCTGACGCTTCGATGTGTCGATGGCATTGCCGTTGGCGTCTGTGGAGTTGTATTCAGCGAAGCACATGGACGTGTTGTTGCCGTTGCCGGCGAATCCCTCTGCCGTGATATGGCTGCCCATGACGGTGTTGAGATATACGGTGCCACAGCTGCTGTCTGCCCATGGTCGTGAGAGCGATACTCCTGTCACGCCATCGGTGGTGAGCCGGCATGCGTTGAAGAAGAACTCGTAATATACCGGTGCCATGGATGATGGCAGGGTGCCTACGGCAGTGACGTCCTCTGGTGCGGTGATATATCCGCCAGTCTTAGAGCTGTTCTGATAGCTGCGGCTCAGAATGTCGCAGTCGTAGAAATATGTTGTGCCACCGCCATATATGAAATCGGTGTTGCCCGAGATGGTGCTCTTGTAGATGAACTGTCGGTTTGTCTTCTTTGAGCGGAATGTGTCCTGGTATCCCTCAATGCTGCAGTTCTTCAGTGTCTGACGGTCGCCGCAGAGATATAGTGCCTCTGCCTGTGCCACGCTCTCATCGATGGTGTTGCGCACAGTGATATTCTCCATGTAGAAGTCAGGTGATGTGACTGTCATCGTAGGTGCTGTCATACCATCAGCAGAGACGGTGCCTTTGGTAGGATAGTCGATGCTCTTGCCGTGATAGTCATCCCATGAGATGATGACGCCGTCGCGACTCTCACCGATGAGACTGATGATCTGCTTGCTGGACTCGTATCGGTTGCCGATGAGAATCTTCTCCTTGTACTCTCCGTTGCGTACGAATATCTTGTGGCGCTGTCCGTCAGCGGGCATTGCGTCGATGGCTTGCTGTATGGTGGTGTAGTCGCCAGTGCCGTCCTGTGCCACCACAGCGTCGAATGGCTTTGCCTTCACGAGAGGTATTGTCTCTCCGCAGAGACTGTTGAGGTATGCCTCGAGGACGGTGTATCCGCCCTTGAGCATGATGTTGCGGTCGTCGGGGTTGGCAGGGTCGAAGCCGTTGGCTGTCTCCCATGCGTCGTCCATGCCGTCGTGGTCGTTGTCGGTGATCTCGTTGTATGTCTTGAGGTCAGGGTAGCCGCCAGAGTCCGACGGCTTGTCGATGATGCCGAGTGCGCGTCCGTTGTTGCATGTGCCGTAGGCTGTCGCCGTGCCTGTCTCCACCTCGTTGAGGATTCGGCTGTCGACGGCATCACGTGGGAATGCTCCGACATTCTTCAGCACGCTCTTGTATGCCTCCTGTGCTGTCTCGGTGTTTACGGCATATTCGCCGACGTCAAGATGGTCGCTCTTCATCTCGTCGAGCGTAAGCCCTGGCACTGCCTCGGTGTATGCGCTGATGTCGAAGGCTTTGTAGTTGTCGTCGTTGATGCCGTTTTTCTGCGCCCATTCTCCGTCCATATAGTTACCAGCGAGGTGCCACTTGCCATAGGATGTGCCCTGGCTGCCTTGTGACGGGTTGCAGTAAGATGCTCCGATGAAAGAACTCTTGTTGGTGCCTTCGTATGCCGGTCCCGGCTTGTAGTAGTTGTTGACGAAGTTGAGCTGGAAGAGACCGTCGTCTCCAACACGGTTGTCGCCTCCGTAGCATGAGTTCGACTTTCCGTAGTTGTAGTTGACGTTGTTGACAAAGTCGAGCAACATCACAGAGTCGTTCTTTGTCGTAGCACCGAATCGTGGTGAGCGGTTGTAGTTGTGTGCGAGGAGATTGTGATGGTAAGTGGCGGTCTTGCCTCCGAGGACGGCACCGTATGATCGGTTGCCTTTGAGGTGTCCGGCATTATACAGGCCTTCCTCGAACATACACCACTGCACGGTGGTGTGGTCGTTGTCATACCATCCTACGTTCTCTTCTGCCGACCATCCGAATGAGCAGTGGTCGACGATGAAGTTTCCGCCGTTCTCGATGTTGAGTGCTGCTCCTGCTATGAAGTTGTTGTCATCGACGACGCCAGGGTTGTAGGGATCGTTGCCTAACACTCCCACACGTGAGCGTATGTGTCGAATAATAAGGTTGCGCGAACCTCCGAGGTTGACGCATCCGCCCTTTATGCAGATGCCGTCGCCCGGTGCCGTCTGTCCGGCGATGGTGATGTCAGAGCGCATGTTGCGCAGACTGTTGCCCTTGAGGTCGATGATGCCCGATACACGGAACACGACAGTCAGCGGCTGACCTTTGTACTGCTTCAGTGCCCATCGCAGTGAGCCCTCTGCAGGATTGTCGGGGTCGTCGGTGAGGTTGGTCACTTCTACGACAGCACCTCCGCGTCCTCCGGATGCGTATTTGCCGTAGCCTTCTGCTGTAGGGAATGCTAACGTCTGTGCCTTTGCGGCGACAGCGAGCGTCATGGCTAATGCCATCAGAATAGTTTTTCTCATCAGTTGTTGTTTTATTAGTTTATTAGCTTTGCTTAAATCTTCTGCAAAGTTAACTGCGTTAGGCAACAATGATGTGGATAAAACTTTCTGATATGTGGAGAAATCTCCAAATAGCCCGTAAATACTATAGGTTTGGAGGATTGTCACCGTCGGTGGTGGCTTCTTTGCCGGCGAAGCGTGCGGCATATTCCGATGGTGTGCATCCGTTGGCCTGCTTGAAGATGCGTGAGAAATATCGTGGGTCGGCGAAGCCGCAGCGGTATGCAATATCGGCAATATTGAGGTCGTTGGCCTCACTCTCAAGCAGCGACATGGCGTAGTTTAGGCGTACATTCTTGATATACTGGTTCGGCGAGAAGCCTAATAGCTTCTTGCACTGCGCGAAGAGTTTTGATGTGCTGACATTCATGTGGCGTGCGAAGTCCTCTACCGTGATGTCCGGCTCAGAGATGTTGTCGCGCACATAGTCTTTCGCTTTCTGGCAGAACAGTTCATCGGAGGTCGGCGAGTCTTTGCTGTCGGTGTTGTCTATAATGCGTGAGTTGCCGAGCATCAGTTCCTTCACTCTGTTGCCCATGTATGTGAGCTGCTCCTTTGTCTGCAGCTGATATTCCGACATCTCGCGCTTGAGCTTGATGACGTACTTCACGGCATACCATACTATCATGGCGATGGCGAGTAACAGACAGCCGTAGAGCATCCATGCCAAACGTGTCTCGTTGAATGCCGGTCGTCGGTTTATCGATATGGTGGTGTCGTTGTCGGTCCATACGCCGTCGCCGTTTGTTGATTTCACGTGCAACGTGTATTCGCCTGCCGGCAGATTGTCGATGTGCAGCTGGTTCTCTTTTGTGAAAATCCAGTTGTTGCTTAGGCCATCAATCTTGTAGGCGTACATTATATCCTCGTTGCGGTTGTAGTCGAGTGCAGAGAATTCGATGTTGAGTGACTTCTCGTCGGGTCCGATGTCGAGTATGCTGTCGCACGAGAATACTATCTTTGGCACAAAGGTGCTCTTGCGTATGGAGTTTGTGCTGAGTTGCAGATATCCGTGTGTCGTGCCGAAGAGTAGTGTGCCGTCACCGTTGTTCAGCGGTGCTGCCTCAGAGAATATGGTGCCGACGAAGAGGCTTCGCAGATAGTTTGTCTGCTTCTGTGTGGCTGGCTCAAACTCTGTCAGTGCCGTCTTTCCCACTGCCCATATCTTGTTATGGTCTTTGACAGCAGTGAGATAGACGTCGGTGGCTGTTCCGCTGCGTGAGTCGATGGTGTGGAACAGTATCTTCTCGCTGAGCAAGTTCTGTGGCTTGGCATAGCAGATGCCACCTCCCAATGTCATCACGGTGAGGTATCCGTTGTCGGTGCATACCACGTCATTGATATCGTTGACAGGTATGGATGTGTTGTCGTTCAGCCGGCGTATGTTATGGTAGAAGCGCAGCTTATCTATGTCCTTGCGAGAGTCGGCGGTGTAGATGCCTTTATTCGTTGCGAGCACCAGTATGCCGTCTTTTGTTATGCACATGCCGTGGATGCTGCGCGCATCGGCGGGGTATGTCTTCATCAGATTGAACTTGCTGAGGAACCTCACCTTCCCGTCGGCGGTGATGTCCACCTTGTTGAGTCCGCCCTCCATGGTGGCTATCCATATCCTCCCTTGTGGGTCTTGTCGTATGGCATAGATGTTGTTGTCGCTGAGCGAGTATCTGTCGTCGCTGTTCATGAAATGGGTTATGGCATACCTGCCTTGGGCAGTTGGTTTCATGCGGAATATGCCGTCGGGCTTCGTGCCGAGCCATAGTGTGCCGTCATGCTCCTCGTGTATGCAATAGATGAGATGCCCGAAAGGCAGACGCTGGCTCTGCAGCCTGCCATCGGGCGTGAGATAGAGTGGTGTGGCCTGAGCGTTGGCATATATTCGCACGTAGCCGTTCTTGTCGCATATCCACAGTCGCTGGCTGTGGTCTTTGTGTATGGCACGTATCTCCTCTTCGCCTTTATCAGCAATCTTTATCGGCTGGGCCACAGGACGGATGGTGTGCAGACGGTCGAGCCCGCGATTGCTGCTGATCCATATACCGCCTTGGCTGTCGATGAGGCGTACCTTCAGCTTCTGCACGCCGTAGAACTCCGGCATGGCGAGAATCTTGCTGTATTGTGCCGGCGACAAGATGACGTCGCCATGGTTCTTTATGAGTGTGTTTGTCTGTGTGAATGTCTCTGTGCGTGGGTTGAAGATGAAGCTGTTGTTGGCTGAGCGCACGAAGAAATTGCCGTCGTTCATCTCAAGGACATAGTCACAACGGTTGTTCTCCAGCGGACAATTGTCGCCGGAGAATGCCTTGAAGGTTTTGAATGAGCTGCCGTTGTATCTCACGAGGCCGTCGTGTGTGGCGAGCCATATATACCCTGTGTGGTCTTGTATGGCAGATGAGACGAACGATTCTTTCAGTCCGTCGCGCTCGTCGAAGTGCCTTATGCTCATCTCCTGCTGCGCCGATGTCTGTGCGAGAGTAATGTGCAGAAAGAGGATATAGAGCGTAGTGAGTGCTCTTGAGATGTGTATGTTGGTGAGTATCTTCATGTCTGTTGCCCTACAGTCAAAATTGATACGTTGCTTACTTACAGATTGAACTTGAAGGCGAGTGTAGGATTGCAGTAGAATTTGTCGTTGGCGTAAGGTGTGCATGTCTGATAGATGAAGTTGTTGCTCAGCTCTATCTCTGTGCCGAATGAGACCTTCGACGATATGTTGTACCATAGCTGTGGCTCGGTGAGTATGACGAGTGCTCCATGTCCGTTGGAGGCGTTTATGCCACGCCAGAAATCAATGAATCCGGCAAAGGTCCACAGCTTGTTGCGTGTGGTGGTGCTCCATACTCCTGTCAGCTGGAATGAGGGGTATGCGCTTGTTCCACCGTTGAATTCTGTCTTTTGTCCGAAGAATTGCTTGTACATGAGCTGCACGGAGTATGTTGTGGAGAAATCGGCATTGTGGCCGTTCCATGCCGGTCCGATGAGTATTGCCGACTGGAATGTCCCTGCCGCCTTGCTCAGTCCGCCGTCATACTCTATGTGTGCTGCAAGGCTGCTCTGCTCAGATGCCTTGGCGAATGTGAACTCACGGCTAAGCTCTGTGTATGCTCCGATGATGCCATTCTTATTTGCGTCAACATCGATGAAGTAATACCATGATCCGAGTTTATCTGCCGAGAATGCTTCGTAGGTTACGGTGACGTCTTGTCTGTCGGCAATGTCGTCGTTGTTGATGTGACGGCCGAAATCATAGTGGAACTGTATGTTCTGCGCTGAAACAGCGATAGTGGCTATTGCCATGAGTGCGGTTAGGATGGAT
>R12__coassemble_917_pt1 | contig 10860 bp, 10 predicted proteins | sample R12__metabat2_high_PE_039 | metagenome-assembled genome bin R12 | reverse complement strand
CTTCTCCTCCGCATAGTCCGGGAGGCCTTTGTCGCCGGTCTTTGTGACAAGGTATGAGAGGAAGAACGAGCCGCTGTATTTATAGCGTTTCTTATAGTTGCTGGCCGCAGAGATGCCCCATGAGCCTTTGGTATATACCTCTCCGAGGAGTTTCAGGTCCATCTTGTCGTTTATAGCGAAGTAGTATCCACCGTCACGCAGATAGAAGCCTCGTGACGTCTCGTCGCCATAGGTCGGCATGATGAATCCTGACGAATAGCTGCTGGTGAAGGGGAAGAAGCCGTAAGGAATGGCCAGCGGCAATGGCACATCGGCCACGACGAGGTGTGCCGGACCGAAGATGACATCCTTGCCAGGGCGTACCTTGGCGCGAGAGAGCGAGATATAGAAGTCGGGGTGCTCGGCATCGCACGTCGTATAACGGCCTTTCTGCATATATACGGCACCGGTGGAGTCACGCTTGGAGAGCTGCGCGGTCATGAAGCCGTCTTCCTGCTCGGTATAGACATCGCTGATGATGCCTTTCTTCGTCTTGAAGTTGAAGGCCATGGTCTTGCTCTCGTACTTATCCTTGCCGATGTTATAGATAGGTGTGCCGGAGAGCTTGCCGAGCGTATCCTTGACGCCCTCGGCACGGACGATGCTTGAGTCGAGGCTCATGTGTATCTGCTCTGACTCCAGCTTCATATCCTGATAGTCCACCTTCGCGCTGCCATAGATATGTGCCGTCTTGGAGTCTGCGAGGTAAACGAGCGAGTCATTGCCTGAGTAAACCACTGGTGCCTCTAACGCATTCTTTTTCTTCTTGTTAATAGAGTCTTGACGAAGTGAATCATCAACGGCTTTATTATGCTTCAGAATAGCTTGCTGAAGGCTGTCGCCGACTGTGCTGTCGGCTATTATCTTGCTGATGGAATCCCTTTCGTCAAAGAGCTTTGTGAGGCGCTCACGCTGCTCGGCAGATACCATTCCGAGAGAGTCCATGCTATGCAGCAGCTTCCTATCGAGGATGAGCGAGTCTGGGATGTCGTTCTGTGGTTGTCCTGAAAGTATTGGCACACCGCCACTTGCCACCACAAACATGGCGACAAACAACAGGAATGCTATAATCGTTTTTCTTTTCATTAAAAGACGTTTATCGTGTAATCAGGGATGCCCGATACTCTAAAAGTCTTGCAAAGGTACAAATAAATAATTAAATATGTATGCTAAACGATTAAAAATTATGATTTCTTAGTGTAAATTACAGTTTTTGACTATGGTGTTGCTAAATGCTAATAGCAATTACCAACTGTTAACAGCTATAGTCCGAACCTCTCATACCAACCGTCGAAAACCTTAAGGCCGGCCTCGCCGAACTTCATCAATGAGCGGCGTGCCTCCTCGTAGGTCTTCTGCCGTTCGGGGCGTGTCTTCGAGAAGAATTTATCGGCATAGCACACGAGTTGCTCCTCCTGAGTTTCCGGTATGAGGTCAACCTTCGGCAGAGGGAGATTCTGCGCAATGATCTGCTCACGCGTCAGCCCTGTGCCGGTGTGGCGCTCACAAACACGGGCGAAAGGTTCAACGACATCAAGAGGCAGCCCGCTCTCCTCGCGCAACATACGTCCGCCAATGGTGCCATGGCAGATATACGGTTCTGTGCCATAGCATTCTATTCCCGCTGCAGCACAACGCGTTATGCCGATATCATGAAGCATCGCTGCAGCATACACAAAATCACGGTCGAGGCAAAGCTCTGGATGGCTGTCAGCAATGGCGACAGCAAGATCGGCCACACCCTTGGAATGCACCAGGAGTATCTCGCGGAGCTTGTTATCCTCGGGATAGAACTTGTCTATTATTGCTTTATAATCTATCATTTCTGAATGTTTTTTTACTGATTTTTCGGCAGACAACCGGCACGCGGGTTTTCAATAACTTTTGCGCTCGTATTTGCCACTTATTTTGTCCGGCAGAACCTTAATTGCTACAAAATTAGTCAAAAAAAGAGAAAAAATTGCAGAAACATGCCATTATTTATAAAATTATAACTAACTTTGCACAAACTTCAATACACGACAAGATGAAAAAAGCATTTTTCGCAGCTCTCTTTGCTGCAATCATGATAGCCTCCTGCGGAGGTGAGAAGCCTGCAGAGCCTGCTGCTACGCCTGCTAAGGAGACAGCAGAGAAAGACTCTATGATTTACGGTTTGTCATGCGACGGCACAAACGATTCCGTCATCGTGCTGCTACCTTTCGTCACCGGAGCTGACCCTGTGACATATAATATAGAGGTGGCAAAAGCCAACGGCAAAGTCATCGGACAGTCGCAGATAGGCGACTGGGTAGGCGTAATGCTCAACCCCGAGGACACCACAGAGGCAATGATGGTCATAAACCTCGACCAGCTGAAGGCAACATGGACATATGAGGTACGCCCTACATGGAAGGATGCTTCCAAGCTGTCTGCCAGAGCATTACGACGCAAGCTCGGAGAAATACCCGACTCGATGAAGGAGGCATACCTCGTGCCGCGAGAGTATGGCTTCACGCTGAAGCGATCAAGCGTAGCGCAGCCTGTAGGACGAGTCATGCGTGCTACCTCTCTGGAGGACGACAGCCCCGTGGAATATCCGCCTGTGAAGAACTACACCAGTTGGAAATGTCGCAACGGACATCTGTATCTGACAAGCACCGAAGGCACGACTCCTATCGCAAAGACCTCTGAATCTGACGGAAAGGCGGCAAATGCACCAAAGCCCAAAGAGACTGTCGATACGCTCGAATTTGTAATGATGACGCAGGACTCACTCGTGCTCAAGAGACACAATAACGACGTGATATCTTTCCACCGCAAAGAGAATGCGTCCGTGGCTAATGCCGCTGCCCAGAAGGCTGCCGTAAAGACATCAAGCGAAAAGATAAAATAAGACGAATTGCATTGTATCACAATACATTAAATAACTGGTGCAGATACAAGTAGCACTAGGCTGTTAATCTCCTTGCATTTAACGACAACACCATTTGCTGCAAACCACAGGACGATTAGCACCAAACCACAGGACGTTTAGCATCAAACCACACAGTAAAGACTCAGTAATTGCACCGTAATTACTGAGTCTTTATCGTTTAATTACTGAGTCTTTACACAGCAATTACTGAGTCTTTACCGTCTTATTCAATACAAATCGGAACAAGATTCAATACAAATCGGAACCTAATTCAATACTAACCAGAATGCAATCCCATACCATTCAGCACACAATATGATTCATCACAGAAAGCCGTTCTATAATCCGCGAAATCTCACCCCATACAAAACGGAACCTCATTGGTAGCTTTTGAAAATTTCAAAGCCTACCAATGAAAATTCCAAAAGCTACCAATGAGGCTCCGATTTGACACCTGCCACATCTCGCTGAAAATCAACAGCGGCAGCTCTGCCACACATATCGTCTTATTACAAAAGCTGCTGCGCTCTGCGATACGATCTCTATTCTCTAATATTTTCTTTGTGATTTATTCGCTCTGCAAACAAGAGCCACCTCATCTGCAATAGCGTTCGTCAAATGTTCACGTTGCGACGTCACCAAGCTATAGAGTACCCCAAAAGCATTCATAGTAAGGAGCTGAGGGGCCATCGACCTCACATCTGATAATTACAGAAGCGATGCTCGGCCAGCTTCTCATACTTCGTACCCGGCTGGCCGTAGTTAGCGTACGGATGGATGCTTATACCTCCGCGCGGAGTGAATAACCCTATGACTTCTATATACTTAGGATGCATCAGCTGCACCAAGTCTTTCATTATCTTATTCACACAGTCTTCATGGAAATCTCCGTGGTTCCTGAACGAGAAAAGATACAGTTTCAGAGACTTCGACTCCACCATACGCTCCGCCGGAATATACTTTATCTTTATCTCTGCAAAATCCGGCTGACCGGTGATAGGGCACAACGACGTGAACTCCGGGCAGTTGAACACCACCCAATAGTCATTCTCCGGATGCTTGTTCGCAAACGTCTCAAGCACCTCTGGGGCATAGTCTGATTTATATTCTGTCTTCTTGCCGAGAGCCTGCAGACCCTCATTCTCGCGATTTTCGCTCATAGCTGTTTCTTATTTAATATTTGAACGATTATCAGCAGACACACTCCACCTGTCGCGATGACAGCATCACGCATCTTGATATCGCTCAATTGAGTTGATTTATGTTAAATTTCCAACATTCTAAGTGCAAAGTTAGTGATTTTAGACGAAATGTGCAAATAAAATCAAAAAAAACATTAAATTAATGCCGAAAATCTAAATATTTTTATTAACTTTGCATTGTAAAATTGCATTCGAAGGCGTATCGACGCCTAAATCATTATATGAAACACATCAGAAACTTTTGCATCATTGCCCATATCGACCACGGAAAAAGTACTCTCGCCGACCGACTGTTAGAGTACACGAAGACCATAGAGGTGACACAGGGACAGATGCTTGACGATATGGACCTCGAGCAGGAACGAGGTATAACGATAAAGAGCCACGCCATACAGATGGAGTACGAATACGGAGGCGAGAAATACCTGCTAAACCTCATTGACACTCCAGGACACGTTGATTTCTCTTACGAGGTGAGCCGCAGCATTGCTGCATGCGAGGGTGCGCTGCTCGTCGTTGACGCTACACAGGGCGTGCAGGCACAGACAATCTCTAACCTGTACATGGCCATAGACCATGACCTCGAGATAATACCCGTCATCAACAAGATTGATATGCCGTCGGCTATGCCCGACGAGGTGGAGGATGAGATAATAGAACTCATCGGATGCAAACGGGAAGACATCCTGAGAGCGTCAGGAAAGACGGGAGAAGGCGTGAAAGACGTGCTCGACGCTGTAGTGGAGCGAGTGCCACATCCGGAAGGCAATCCCGAGGCACCGCTGCAGGCTTTGATCTTTGACTCTGTGTTTAACTCGTTCCGCGGAATTATAGCTTACTTCAAGATAGAGAACGGATCTATACGGAAGGGCGACAAGGTAAAATTCTTCAATACCGGAATGGAATATATCGCCGACGAGGTAGGCGTGCTGAAGATGGATATGGTGCCTCGACAGCAGCTGAACACCGGGGAGGTGGGTTATATTATAAGCGGTATAAAGAACGCTAAGGAGGTACAGGTGGGTGATACCATCACTCATGTCGCAACACCTTGCGACAAAGCGATATCGGGATTTCAGGAAGTGAAGTCGATGGTCTTCGCCGGTGTCTATCCTATCGACCCTACAGACTACGAGAACCTCCGTGCATCGCTCGAGAAGCTGCAGCTGAACGACGCCTCGCTGACATTCATGCCGGAGTCGTCGGTGGCGCTCGGATTCGGATTCAGATGCGGATTCCTCGGTCTGCTGCACATGGAGATCGTACAGGAACGTCTCGACCGCGAATTCAACATGGACGTCATCACAACCGTGCCTAACGTGTCTTATATGGTGTATGACAAGCACGGCGAGAAGAAAGAGGTGCACAATCCTTCCGGACTGCCAGACCTCATGTCCATCGACCATATCGAGGAGCCGTATATCCACGCTACGATAATAACCGACACAGCATACATCGGCCCTATCATGACGCTATGCCTCGACAAGCGAGGAGAGCTCATAAAGCAGGAGTACATCTCAGGCAACCGTGTAGAGATACATTTCTATCTGCCTCTCGGCGAGATAGTTATCGATTTCTACGACAAGCTGAAGTCTATCTCTAAGGGCTATGCCTCTTTCGACTACCACATCGACGGCTACCGCCCGTCGAAGCTCGCAAAGCTTGATATACTCCTCAACGGCGAAAGCGTTGACGCTCTCTCGGCCCTGACACATGTTGACAACGCCGTGACGTTAGGCAGAAGAATGTGCGAGAAGCTGAAGGAACTCATACCGAGACAGCAGTTCGACATCGCCATACAGGCGGCCATCGGCGCGAAGATTGTTGCTCGCGAGACAATAAAATGCGTAAGAAAGGATGTCACAGCGAAATGCTACGGAGGCGACGTCAGCCGTAAGCGAAAACTGCTCGAGAAACAGAAGAAAGGCAAGAAACGAATGAAGCAGATTGGCAATGTTGAGGTGCCGCAGAAGGCATTCCTCGCTGTCCTCAAGCTCGACTAACAACTGCAGGACAAACATAACACTTCACGCGCGTATAATATAAATAGGTGTAACGTACTGCACAGAATCCGATGATTCTGATGACACACCCCACCCTACTAACTATAGCTAAGCAGCGCAAGACACCATATAGCATCAAAAGCCGATGATTTGATCTCTGAGCCAAACCACACCAACGGTCTTACTCTCTGAGATTTGATCTCAGAGACAAACTACACAAACGTATAAAACTATTGCTAAAACATATTCGATAACATAAATTCTAATAACAAGGAGGTTCGCCCCTATGAAACAACAAATCATTTCTACAAGAGACGTTGCAAGAGAGCTGGCACGAAAGTACAGCACGATGACACTCGACGAGCTCGACGAACTGGAGAACATTCTAGTGCCGATGCACTTCCAGAAAGGCAAGAAGATACTTTCTGCCGGTGAAGTATGTAAGAATATCTACTATGTACACACCGGGCTCATAAGACAGTTCTACCAGAAGAACGGCAAGGAAGTTACTGAACATCTCGGAACTGATGGCAGTATTTTCATGAGCATACAGAGCTTGTTCCAGGAGATTCCTACACAACAAGAGTTGTCTGCTCTCGAGAACTGCTACGTCTTCGCGCTCCCTAAGAAGCAACTCGAGCAGGTGGCACTCCATAACAACAACATACAGATTCTGTACCGAAAGATTCTTGAGGAATCGCTGATTCTCTCACAGGTACATGCCGACCTCGTGCGATTTGAGACAGCACACGACAGATATGTACGCTTCTGCAAGCTCATGCCACAGGTGGCGCTACGCGCACCACTGGTATTCATAGCATCATATCTGCAGATGACTCCTGAGACGCTGTCACGTGTACGTGCTCAGCCTATGTAATTGAGGAAGGAATACATAGAAGGCCAAGAATCACGATAGACCATATTGACCATACAGCCCATAGAATTCCTATCACATCCTATGATTCCTATGGATCCTATGATTCCTATGATTCCTATGAATCCTATGAATCCTATGGTTCCTATGGATCCTATCACACCCTATGATTCCTATGGTTCCTATGAATCCTATCACACCCTATGATTCCTATGGTTCCTATGAATCCTATCACACCCTATCCCACACAAAACAAAAGCTAACTACACACTTTAAATCATATTTAATATCTAAAGCTTATGTCACAGATTAATGGACACATCAGCCAGATTATCGGCCCGGTTATCGATGTTTACTTCGATACGGAAGGGCAAGATCCGGAGAAGGTGCTGCCAAAGATTCATGACGCCCTCAAGGTAAAGCGACCTGACGGCTCTGACCTGATCATTGAGGTTCAGCAGCACATCGGTGAGGACACAGTCCGCACCGTGGCTATGGACAACACTGACGGTCTGCAGCGCGGACTCGAGGCTGTACCTACGGGAGCGCCTATCGTCATGCCTGCCGGTGAGCAGATCAAGGGACGAATGCTTAACGTCATAGGTAATCCTATCGACGGTATGAAGACACTTTCACAGGAGGGCGCATACCCTATCCACCGTGAAGCGCCTAAGTTTGAAGAGCTCTCTACTTCCAAGGAGATGCTCTCTACTGGTATCAAGGTCATCGACCTCCTCGAGCCTTACCTCAAGGGTGGTAAGATCGGACTCTTCGGAGGTGCCGGCGTTGGTAAGACGGTGCTCATCATGGAGCTCATCAACAACATCGCAAAGGGACACGACGGTTTCTCTGTCTTCGCTGGCGTTGGTGAGCGTACTCGTGAGGGTAACGACCTCATCCGAGAGATGATTGAGTCTGGCGTTATCAAGTACGGCGAGAAGTTCAAGCAGGCCATGGCCGAAGGAAAGTGGGACCTCTCTCTCGTTGACCCTGAGGAACTCAAGAAGTCTCAGGCAACACTCGTCTATGGACAGATGAACGAGCCACCGGGCGCACGTGCTTCAGTAGCACTCTCTGGACTGACCGTAGCAGAGGAGTTCCGTGATCAGGGTGGTGACATTCTCTTCTTCATCGACAACATCTTCCGTTTCACACAGGCCGGTTCTGAGGTATCTGCTCTTCTCGGACGTATGCCGTCTGCCGTAGGTTACCAGCCGACACTGGCAAGTGAGATGGGTTCCATGCAGGAGCGTATCACATCTACAAAGACAGGCTCTATCACATCTGTTCAGGCCGTGTACGTGCCTGCCGATGACTTGACGGACCCTGCTCCAGCAACAACCTTCACACACCTCGACGCTACGACAGAGCTCTCACGTAACATCGCACAGCTCGGTATATACCCTGCCGTAGATCCACTCGGCTCTACATCACGTATCCTCGACCCACTGATTGTCGGCAAGGCACACTACGACTGCGCACAGCGCGTAAAGCAGATTCTGCAGCGCTACAAGGAGCTGCAGGATATCATCGCCATCCTCGGTATGGACGAGCTCTCTGATGAGGATAAGCAGACCGTAAACCGCGCTCGCCGAGTGCAGCGTTTCCTCTCGCAGCCATTCACCGTAGCTGAGCAGTTCACGGGCGTTCCAGGCGAGATGGTCTCTATAGAAGATACTATCAAGGGCTTCAACATGATTCTCGACGGTGAGCTCGACGACCTGCCGGAGCAGGCTTTCCTCAACGTCGGAACTATCGAGCAGGCCATCGAGAAGGGCAAGAAACTCTTGGCTCAGGCACAGGGCTAATCTAATCTGACTAAAAGATATAGAACGCATAGAGCACATGTTTAGCCTCTATGACATCTATAGAATTTAGGACAACTAGAACAACTAGAACAACAAGCCTATGTTACAGCTAAAGATAATTTCTCCCGAGAAGATAATATACGATGGCGAAGCTCTCAGCGTAAAAGTGCCGGGCGTTGTCGGAGAATTCGAGATTCTCAACAACCATGCTCCTATCATCTCTGCCCTGCAGAACGGTGTCGTGGAGTATGAGACAAAGGAAGGCAAGACGCAGATAGAGGTCGTCAGAGGATTCGTTTCTGTACAGAAGAATGCCGTAAACGTCTGCGTAGAGTCTTAATATAATATAAGGTTTTCACACCTTATTATATATATTAGCATCAACGCTTGCATCTAAAGCTGCATAACTTATAAAGCTGCATAACTTATAAAGTTGCATCGCTTACAGACGCCAACGTCATCAAGATATAGAGTATGCTTATCACTCTTCTGGTAGTGACAGTCCTGCTGCACGCATTGCTCACCGGCGGATCTATCATGGTGTGGAACACCGTGAAGAAAACATCGCCAGAGCAACTGCCAAGAGTATTCTTCGCAACGATGGCAATACGAATGATTGCCGCGTTAGGAGTGTTCGCAGCAGCGCTGTTCCTCATACACAACGATATGGAGCAGGTGAAGTTCTTCACCATTATATTCATCGTGATATATCTGCTCCTCCTTATCTTCGACACGATGTACTTCTATTGTTCATCAAAAAAGATTTAATAATAATGAAATATCTCAAATCCATATTACTCTTCCTGGCAGTAATGATTGCTGCCGCTCCAGCCTTTGCTCAAGAGTCTGGTGAGGAGAAGGAGGGCATCAGCCTAAAGGAGATATTGTTTGGACACGTGCAGGATTCTTACCAGTGGCACATCACCGATATCGGAGGTGAGCCCGTAGTAATCCCGCTACCGATGATTTTCTACAGTCAGAACTCCGGCTTCCACATGATGTGCAGCTCTTCCTTCGCACACGAGCCGGACGCCAATCTGCTACGCCAAGGCCCTGACGGATTCTATATCCAGGGCGCTGAGGACGAGAAAGGCAAGGTGGTAGAGAGGGTCAACGGAGAACTGCAGCCTGTATGCTTCGATATTTCTATCACGAAGCAGGTGTGCGTGCTCTTCATCGATGCCATCATACTCCTACTGTGCATACTCATACCGGCACGCTGGTGTAAGAAGCACAAGATTGACGACCCGGCACCAAAGGGATTCACCGGACTCATGCACATGTTCATCATGTCTATCTATAACGACCTCATAAAGTCTACGCTCGGAGAGAAGGCAGACAAGTACGCACCATACCTGCTTACATGCTTCTTCTTCATCTTCTTCGCAAACCTTATGGGCGTAGTGCCGTTCCCTCCCGGTGGTGGCAATATCACAGGCAATGTCGCCATTACGGCATTCCTCGCTATATGCACATTCCTCATCACCAACTGCACCGGCAACGGACATTACTGGAGAGAGATATTCTGGCCAGAGGTACCGACATGGCTCAAATGCCCTGTGCCTCTCATGCCGGTGATAGAGCTCTTCGGAGTATTCATCAAGCCTGTCGTGCTCTGCGTCCGACTATTTGCAAATATGCTCGCCGGACACGCCATAGCAATTTCTCTCTCATGCATGATATTCATCATGTTCGCACTCGGAGGATTCATGGGTAACCTCCTCGGCGGTATCATCACGCCGGTCAGCGTCTTCATGAGCATCTTCATGATGTTCCTCGAGCTCCTTGTCTGCTACATCCAGGCAATGGTGTTCACACTCCTCAGTGCTATCTATATCAATATGTCACATGCTACACACGAATAAGCGATTCTGAAAGACATCGCTGCCGCATAGCCGGCACGTGCTGACAGAAAGCAGCATGACGTATTACAAAAACAATCACATTTAATAAACAACAACATAAAAATATTAACTTAAAATGTTAAAATTATGAATAGTTTAGCTATTCTTTTGGCAGCCGACGCACTCGCAATGCT
>R12__coassemble_915_pt1 | contig 10865 bp, 7 predicted proteins | sample R12__metabat2_high_PE_039 | metagenome-assembled genome bin R12 | reverse complement strand
CGTAAAATTAATGTTTAAATTAATGGTAATTAATGTTTAAGAGAATATGCAGCGTGTGAGTATGAATAATCCAGGTTAGAGTGTAATTCTATTCAGCAAGTGCTTCGTAAAAAGTGGAAAGTTGAGAGTGGAGATTGGAAAATGGAAAGTTGTGATTACATACATTTACAATGCGTTCTGGATCTCAGAATGTTGCAGGGTACTTTGTGGATAATGTAATCATACGTTGCAATTAAGTCTTGACAGCATAATTATGCTCTCTGAACGTGATAATACTCAAAAAAAATGTGGTATAACGATAATTATTTATATAATTATTTTGCTATATCAGAAAAAATGAGTAACTTTGCCGAAAATTTGAATTATTATGAAGAAATTATCTTATGCAGCGTTGGTAGTAACGCTATTGTTCACCCTTTCGGGATGTGTCAGCACAAAGTATGTGCCTTATTTTCAGAATATCGATCAGGTAAATACCGAGGGCTCACGTATGCTCTATGACGCAAAGATTATGCCAAAGGATCAGCTGACCATCACCGTCAGCACCACCGACCCTACGGCTGCCACACCGTTCAATCTCTCTGTGTCAAAGACGAATAACTCAGGATTTAATACAAGCATGACGTCAAGCGCCGGCATGCTCCTCCCTTACCTTGTAGATAACCAGGGCAATATCGACTTCCCTGTGCTTGGCAAGCTCCATGTTGCCGGCATGACGAAGAATGAGTGCCAGGATATGATCAGCAACCGCGTGAGAGGTTACCTTGCAGAGTCAGAGAAGCCTATCGTCACCGTGCAGATGTCCAGCTACCGCGTGTCTGTCATGGGTGAGGTCTCTCGTCCTTGTGTCGTCAGCGTTGCAACAGAGAAGATCTCCATCCTCGAGGCCCTTGCTCAGGCCGGCGACCTCACCATCTACGGCCGTCGTGACAATGTCACCATCATCCGTGAGGATGCCACCGGTCAGAAGAACTACTACCGCGTGAACCTCAACGATGCCAGCATTGTCAACTCACCATATTACTACCTGCAGCAGAACGATATCGTCTATGTAGAGCCGAACAGCACCAAGGCCAAGAACTCAGACATCGGCCAGTCGACGACACTCACAATCTCTGTGACGAGTATTCTGCTCTCTGTAGCATCGCTCATCGTCAATATCCTGCGATAAGCTGTCGATGCAGGCAAATTGTGACAAGCAAAAACTACAAGCAAACACAAACATTATTAATAAGTTAACATGGCGCACGATACTGTCGCCATAACAAGAAGAAAACTATGTGCGGAATAGTTGGATATATAGGAAAGCAACAAGCTTACCCGATACTCATCAAAGGCCTCAAGCGCCTGGAGTATCGTGGCTATGACTCGGCAGGATGCGCCCTGCTCTCTGACGGAGCAGGCGAGCTGAATGTCTATAAGGCAAAAGGCAAGGTGTCTGACCTTGAGGCAAAAGCCGGCGGGAATGACATCACAGGTACCATTGGCATTGCCCACACACGCTGGGCAACACATGGTGTGCCGTCGGAGGTGAATGCCCACCCTCACATCAGCGAGAGCGGCAATCTCACACTCGTGCATAACGGCATCATCGAGAACTATGCCACCTTGCGTGAGCAGCTGAAGAAACGCGGCTACCACTTCCAGAGCGAGACAGACACCGAGGTGCTCGTGCAGCTCATAGAGTATACGCAGAAGCGCCTGAAGTGCGGCTTGGGCAATGCCGTCCGCAATGCCCTGCAGGTGGCCATCGGCGCTTATGCCATAGCAGTCATAGACAAGCGTCATCCCAACCAGCTCGTCTGCGCACGAAAGTCATCGCCACTCGCCGTGGGTGTGGTGGATGACAACTCGGAGTTCTTCCTTGCATCTGACGCAAGTCCTATCGCAGAATACACCAAGCACATCGTCTATCTGAAAGACGAGGAGGTGGCTGTCATTGAGCGTGGCAAGGAGATGAAGGTCTATACCCTCAGCGGCGAGCAGGCTGATGCCGAGGTTAAGGAAGTTGACCTCGACCTCTCGATGCTCGATCACGAAGGCTACCCGCACTTCATGCTCAAGGAGATCTTCGACCAGCCAAACGTATTAAAAGATTGTATGCGCGGGCGCATAGTAGAGTCGCCATATTCATCATGCACCATGGGCAAGGATTGCCCGGAGATGGGTCTTCAGGTGGTTCTCAGCGCCGTCACTCAGCATCGCCGTGAGCTGCTTCGTGCCAAGCGCATCGTCATCGTATCCTGCGGCACATCATGGCATGCAGGTCTTATCGGCAAGCAGCTCATTGAGGAGTTCTGCCGCATACCGGTGGAGGTGGCTTACGCCTCTGAGTTCCGCTACAGCAACCCTGTCATAGAGCACGATGATGTCGTCATGGCGATATCACAGTCAGGAGAGACAGCCGATACCCTCGCCGCCATACAGCAGGCAAAGGAGCAGGGCGCACTCGTCTTCGGCATCGTCAACGGCGTCGGCTCAAGCATCGCGCGTGAGTCAGATACGGGCATCTATATCCACGTAGGACCAGAGATTGGTGTCGCTTCGACGAAGGCCTTCACCGGACAGGTGACGGTGCTCGTGATGCTTGCCCTCGCTCTTGGTATGGCGAAAGGCACCGTCTCGCAGCATGACTACGAGAACACCATCAAGGAGCTGCTGCTCATCCCACAGAAGATAGAGAAGGTGCTCGAGCAGAACGAGAAGATCAAGCAGATATCGTCGCGTTTCACCTTCGCTCATAACTTCCTGTACCTCGGACGCGGCTACAACTATCCTGTCGCTCTCGAGGGAGCGCTGAAGCTCAAGGAGATATCCTACATACATGCCGAAGGTTATCCGGCAGCTGAGATGAAGCACGGCCCTATCGCTCTCGTCGATGCTGAGATGCCGGTGGTATTCATTGCCACGCATCATCAGCTATATCAGAAGATTATCTCAAACATGCAGGAGGTCATCTCCCGCGGTGGTCATATCATTGCTGTCGTCACAGAAGGCGACGAGCAGGTGAAGGCTATGGTCGATGAGGTCATAGAGGTGCCGGAGACTCTCGGCTGCCTCGCCCCATTGCTCAGCGTTATCCCTCTGCAGCTGCTGTCTTATCATGTCGCCGTTGCCAAGGGCTTGAACGTCGATCAGCCTCGTAATCTGGCTAAGTCAGTTACAGTAGAATAACACACAATGACCACCTGACGGCAGCAGTGCCGACGGGTGGTCATTATCATAACACAAAATACAAATAATGCGCAGTAGAGTAGGGGCATAGAGCATGCTAAATGGCTGCTTGGAAGCTACATCCTGTCTGCTGCACATAAAACAAAATGTCTCAATGAGAAATGTTACGTTGGTCCTTCAGGACGGTACTAAATTTCATGGCAAATCCTTCGGCTACGAAGCACCTGTCGCCGGAGAGGTCGTTTTCAACACAGCGATGATGGGATATCCGGAGTCGCTAACTGATCCTTCGTATGCCGGACAGCTCATGACGCTCACCTATCCGCTCGTGGGCAACTACGGTGTGCCAGAGTTCTCCGTTGAGGAGAATGGCATCCCGACATTCATGGAGAGCGATAAGATCTATGCCTCGGCAATCATCGTCTCCGACTATAGCGAGGAGTACAGCCACTGGAATGCTAAGGAGTCGCTGGCAGAATGGCTGAAGCGTGAGCAAGTGCCAGGCATCACGGGCATAGACACCCGTGAGCTGACAAAGATGCTGCGAGAGCATGGCGTGATGATGGGCAAGATACTCTTTGACGATGAGCCGGACAATATTCCGGAGGGTGCCTACGAAGGCGTCAACTGGGTTGACCGCGTCAGCTGCAAGGAAGTCATTACCTACAAGCCTAACCTCAAGGCTGACAGCATAGTATCGCAGACGCATGTCGCTGGAGAGCGTAAGGCTCTCGGCAAGAAGGTTGTCCTCGTTGACTGCGGCGTGAAGGCTAATATAATAAGGTGTCTCATCGACCGTGGCTGTGAGGTCGTCCGTGTGCCATGGAACTACGACTATACCGATATGGAGTTTGACGGGCTCTTCCTTGCCAATGGCCCTGGCGATCCAGACATGTGCAGCGATGCTGTCGCTATCCTTCGCAAGTTCATGGATAAGCAGCTGGCAGAATATAATGCCCAACAGCCATCACCTAACACCCAACACCCATCACCTATCACCCAACAGCCATCACCTATCACCCAACACCCAACACCCATCTGTGGCATCTGCATGGGCAATCAGCTTCTCGCAAAGGCCGCTGGTGCCACGATATACAAGCTGAAGTACGGTCACCGCTCACACAATCAGCCGGTGCGCATGGTGGGAACAGAGAAGTGCTTCGTGACATCGCAGAATCATGGTTATGCCGTGGATGCCAAGACACTCGGTGAAGATTGGGAGGAGCTCTTCGTGAATATGAACGACGGCTCTAACGAGGGCGTACGTCATAAGACAATGCCGTGGTTCTCAAGTCAGTTCCATCCTGAGGCCTGCTCAGGACCTATTGACACAGAGTTTATGTTTGATAAGTTTGTAGAGAAGCTATAGACGATCTAGAAACTCTAGATAATATAGAACTTCTAGCAACTCTAGAACATCTAGCAAATATTCACCAGCACAACAAGAACACAACATGAAAGATAATAATATAAAGAAAGTACTGCTCCTCGGCTCAGGAGCATTGAAGATAGGCGAAGCAGGCGAGTTTGACTACTCTGGCTCTCAGGCACTGAAGGCTCTGCGCGAGGAAGGCGTAGAGACCATCCTCATCAACCCGAACATCGCCACCGTGCAGACATCAGAGGGCGTGGCTGACCAGATATACTACCTCCCTGTGCAGCCATATTTCGTTGAGCGTGTCATTGAGAAGGAACGTCCTGACGGCATCCTCCTCGCCTTCGGCGGACAGACGGCTCTCAACTGCGGTGTTGAGCTTTACAAGTCAGGCGTGCTAGATAAATATAATGTATGCGTATTGGGAACACCGGTGCAGGCAATCATGGATACCGAAGACCGTGAGCTCTTCGTGCATAAGCTCGATGAGATTGACGTCAAGACCATCAAGAGCGAGGCTTGCGAGAATATCGCTCAGGCATGCAAGGCTGCTGCCGACCTCGGTTATCCGGTCATCATACGTGCTGCCTATGCTCTCGGCGGACTTGGCTCTGGCTTCTGTGATAATGAGGAGCAGCTCGTCGCCTTGGCAGAGAAGGCATTCTCGTTCTCACCACAGGTGCTCGTGGAGAAGTCGCTGAAGGGATGGAAGGAGATAGAGTATGAGGTCGTTCGCGACCGTTACGACAACTGCATCACCGTCTGCAACATGGAGAATTTCGATCCGCTCGGCATCCACACCGGTGAGTCGATTGTCATCGCGCCGTCGCAGACGCTCACCAACTCTGAGTATCATAAGCTCCGTGCCCTCGCCATCAAGATCATCCGCCATATCGGCATCGTAGGCGAGTGTAATGTGCAGTATGCTTTCGACCCGAAGTCAGAGGATTACCGCGTCATAGAGGTCAATGCACGTCTCTCGCGTTCATCGGCTCTTGCATCAAAGGCAACAGGTTATCCGCTTGCCTTCGTTGCTGCGAAGCTCGGCATGGGTTACGGCTTGTTTGAGCTGAAGAACTCCGTAACAAAGACGACATCGGCATTCTTTGAGCCGGCACTCGACTATGTGGTTTGTAAGATTCCACGCTGGGATCTCTCTAAGTTCCGCGGTGTTGACAAGGAGCTTGGCTCATCGATGAAATCTGTCGGTGAGGTGATGGCAATTGGTCGTAACTTCGAAGAGGCCATCCAGAAAGGCCTGCGTATGATAGGTCAGTCGATGCATGGCTTCGTGGAGAACAAGGAGCTGAAGGTCGATGACGTCAAGGCAGCACTCCATGATCCTACCGACAAGCGCATCTTCGTCATCGCCAAGGCCATGATGCAGAAGCTCTACAATGTTGATGAGATACACGAGATAACGAAGATTGACAAGTGGTTCCTGCAGAAGCTGCAGCACATCGTTGACATCGATGCCGAGCTACGTAAGTGTACTTCTGTCAACGTCCTTGACAAGGAGCTGCTCCGCAAGGCAAAGATCTATGGCTTCTCTGACTTCCAGATAGCACGTGCCGTAGGCCTTGAGAAGGAGATGCCGAGCATGCATAAGGCACAGCTTGCCGTCCGCTCGCTACGTAAACAGTATGGCATTCTGCCTATCGTAAAGCAGATAGATACGCTGGCAGCAGAGTACCCGGCACATACCAACTATCTGTATGTCACATACGCCGGTACAGCCAGCAGCGATGGCACACGTCTTGCCCATGACATCAGCTACGAGCAGGACAAACGCTCTGTCATAGTTCTTGGCTCAGGTGCTTACCGCATCGGTTCATCGGTAGAGTTCGACTGGTGTGGTGTTCAGGCACTTAACACCATACGCAATAACGGCTATCGCTCTGTCATGATAAACTATAATCCGGAGACAGTATCAACGGATTATGATATGTGCGACCGCCTCTATTTCGACGAGCTGACCTTCGAGCGTGTCATGGATATCATCGACCTTGAGACACCTCACGGCGTTGTCGTCTCTACCGGTGGACAGATTCCTAACAACCTCGCCATGAAGCTCGACGAGCAGCATGTGCCTATCCTCGGCACTACGGCAAAGGATATCGACAACTGCGAAGATCGCGACCAGTTCTCTTCTATGCTCGATCGCATCGGGGTCGCACAGCCGGAATGGGCAGCCCTCACGAGCATGGATGATATGAATGATTTCATCGAGCGTGTGGGATTCCCTGTCCTTGTCCGTCCGTCATACGTCCTCTCCGGAGCAGCGATGAATGTCTGCTCTAACCGCGAGGAGCTGGAGCGCTTCCTGCAGATGGCTGCCAATGTCAGCGCCGAGCATCCTGTCGTCGTCAGCAAGTTTATCGAGCATGCCAAAGAGATTGATTTCGATGGTGTTGCGAAAGATGGTGAGATTATTGCTTACGCCATCTCCGAGCATGTGGAATTTGCAGGTGTACACTCCGGTGATGCCACCCTGCAGTTCCCGCCGCAGAAGCTTTATGTCGAGACTGTGCGACGCATCAAGCGCATAACACGACAGATAGCAAAGGAGCTGCATATCTCAGGACCTTTCAACTGCCAGTATATGGCAAAGGACAATGATATCCTCGTCATAGAGACAAACCTCCGTGCGTCACGCTCGTTCCCGTTTGTCAGCAAGGTGCTGAAGTTCAATCTCATCGACCTCGCAACGAAGATTATGCTTGGTGTGACCTTTGAGCGTCCGCAGAAAGACCTCTTCGATCTTGACTATGTCGGCATAAAGGCATCGCAGTTCTCGTTCAACCGTCTGCAAGGCTCCGACCCTGTCCTTGGAGTCGATATGGCATCGACAGGTGAGGTGGGATGCATCGGCGACGATACCTCATGTGCCCTCATGAAGGCTATGCTCTCTGTCGGACATCGCATACCGAAGAAGACCATCCTCCTCTCTACCGGTACGACAAAGCAGAAGGCAGAGATGCTTGATGCTGCCCATGAGCTTATCGCTAACGGCTATGTGCTGTATGCTACCGGTGGCACGCATAAGTTCCTTACTGATAATGGTATAGAGAATATCGAAGTCTTCTGGCCTTCTGACGAGGGAAAATACCCACAGGCTCTCGAGATGCTCCATGAGAAGAAGATTGATATGGTGGTAAACATTCCGAAGAACCATACTGTCCGCGAGCTGGACAATGGATATAAGATTCGTCGTGCTGCCATCGACCTGAATATCCCGTTGATAACTAATTCACGCCTTGCATCGGCTTTCATCCATGCCTTCTGCACAATGAAGCTTGAGGATATCGCCATCAAGTCGTGGAGTGAATATAAGTAATATGATAGTTTCACCATCAATGCTGTCGGCAGACTTTCTGCACCTCGACAGAGACATAGAGATGATAAACCATAGTGACGCCGACTGGCTGCACTGTGACGTAATGGACGGAGTCTTCGTGCCGAATATCTCGTTCGGCTTCCCTGTATTGGAGGCTGTGGCGAAGAAGTGTACGAAGCCACTTGATGTGCATCTCATGATTGAGCGGCCGGAGAAATTCATCCGTGAGGTGAAGGCACTCGGTGCTTACATGATGAATGTGCATTATGAGGCATGCCCACATCTGCATCGTGTCTTGCAACAGATACATGAGGCAGGTATGAAGGCTGGCGTGACGCTCAATCCCCATACGCCTATCTCTGTTCTCGAGGATATCCTGCAGGATGTCGATATGGTGCTGCTGATGACTGTCAACCCAGGGTTCGGCGGACAGAAATTCATTGAGCACAGCATTGACAAGGTGAAAGCCCTTCGCAATATGATTGACTCCCGTCATCTCGATGTCCTCATCGAGGTGGACGGAGGTGTCAACCGTGAGACAGCGCCACGTCTTGCCGCTGCCGGCGTGGATGTCCTCGTCTCCGGCTCGTATGTCTTTAAGGCTCAAGATCCATACGCTGTCATTGCAAGCCTTAAAGCGTTATAATTAAAATAGGTATATAGGCATGTGAGCTAACCGATGTATCTACGTGTAATAAAACAAAGTTGAAAACTAAATAACTTAAATAGCTAACAAAAGAAATAACTAAATCACTATGAATCTTAAACTGCGTTTAATAATCATGAACTTCCTGCAGTTTGCCGTGTGGGGAGCTTACCTTACGAGTATGGGCAACTATCTTGCTGGTGCGGGCTTCGGCTCTATCATCGGCTGGTTCTATTCCATTCAGGGCATAGTCAGCATCTTCATGCCGGGCATTATGGGCATCGTAGCCGACCGTTGGATGCAGGCACAGCGTCTGCTGTCGCTATGTCATCTTCTTGCCGGTGGCTTCATGATTTCTGCCGGTATGTATGGCATGAGCTCTGACCCTGATATCGCCGTGCTCTTCTCACTCTATGCCCTGAGTGTGGCATTCTATATGCCAACCCTCGCATTGTCCAACAGCGTAGCATTCAATGCCTTGACAAAGGCAGGTCTCGATACCGTGAAGGATTTCCCACCTATCCGTATCTTCGGCACGATAGGCTTTATCGTCACAATGTGGATCGTCGATCTTCTTGGCATGCAAGCCAACAGTCAGCAGTTCTTGGTATCTGGCGGATTGAGTGTCCTCGCGATGTATGCTCTCACACTACCTGCCGCACCTATCAAGGAGGTGCTTCCTAATGGTGGACGTCCTGCAGGCATTGTCCAGGCTCTTGGCCTTGATGCCTTTAAACTCTTCAAGCAGCGTGAGATGGCATTCTTCTTTATCTTCTCGATGCTCCTCGGCGTATCGCTGCAGATAACAAATGGCTATGCCAACCCATACATCACATCATTCCAGAGCATTCCGGAGTTTGCCAATACCTTTGGTGCACAGCATGCCAATATCCTCATCTCACTCTCTCAGATTAGTGAGACATGCTGCATACTCCTTATACCGTTCTTCCTCGGACGCTTTGGCATCAAGCGTGTGATGATGATAGCAATGGCAGCATGGGTGCTCCGCTTCGGTCTATTTGGCACCGGCAATCCGGGCAGCGGCGTATGGATGTTCATCCTCAGCTGTATCGTCTATGGTGTTGCCTTTGATTTCTTCAACATCTCGGGCGCACTCTTCGTTGACAAGAATACGAATACTGATATCCGCTCATCGGCACAGGGTCTCTTCATGATTATGACCAACGGCCTCGGAGCTACCATCGGCACACTCGCCGCACAAGCTATCGTCAATGCCTGCGTATTCTCGCAGCCGACAGAGGCACAGCTTGACGGATGGCGTACCTCATGGTTCATCTTCGCTGGCTATGCTCTCGTTGTCCTTGTGCTCTTCACTGTCTTCTTCCGTCCGAAGAAGTCATAATAAAATAATGTTATACAACTTTTGCAAGTTCCTAAGTTGCGAAAATGGAGGGAGTTAACAGGAGTTAGCTTCGCTGGAGTTAAAGGGAGTTCTTTCAGTCGCTGCGCTTTGTGAAAGCTAGCAAGCTGGAGCGAGCTTCTCAGACAAATGTATAGGCCGTTTGAACGAATGTCGGTAATGTCCGTTAACTCCAGATATCTCCTTGTTATCTCTCGATAACTCCCTTGCAAGCGAAACTTGCGAAAGTCAAATAATGTAATATAATATAGATGCATGATAAAGTAAAGATGAAGATAATGGCCTTCTCCGCGATAATCGGAAATCCGGAGGTCGGTGTTATCGTCCTTTGCGACGAGAAAGAGACCGTGCAGATAGCTATTGTCTGTGATGGCCTCATGCGTCAGGAGTTTATGCTACGCCTCAGCAAGGAGAAGGTGTGCAACACGCTGCTCCCAGAGGTGCTCGTCAATGTCCTTACGACGCAGGTTGACTTCAAGTTTGAGATTGTCATCAACGACATCATCGATGGTGTGTATAAGGCTATGCTCATAAACACTGAGACATATCAGCCTCTCTCACTTCGTGCCAGCGATGCTGTCTTGCTGCATCATATCTCTAAAGCGCCACTGTATGCTACCACTCAGTTGCTCAAGCGCCAGGCGGTGCCTATACTGAAGGGTACACAATCGATGGCTCTGCCTTACAATGCTCTCTCTGACGATATGCTGCTTGATGCCATGCAGCGTGCCGTTGAGGTGGAGCAGTATGAGGCGGCATCTACCATCCGCGATGAACTGAAGAAACGCGGGAAACTGTAGATTGCGGTTAGAAGGTATTAGGTTAAAGGTTTAAGGTTAAAGGTTTAAGGTTAGAAGGTATTAGGTTAAAGGTTTAAGGTTAAAGGTTTAAGGTTAGAAGGTTTAAGGTTAAAGGTTTAAGGTTAAAGGTTTAAGGTTAAAGGTTTAAGGTT
>R12__coassemble_897_pt1 | contig 10981 bp, 7 predicted proteins | sample R12__metabat2_high_PE_039 | metagenome-assembled genome bin R12 | reverse complement strand
AAAGAATGAATATCACATTCTGCTTGTGCTTTGGTATGTCAATGTTATATGCAAAGTATGGTCTCTTTGCTGAAATGAATTCTTTGATATCGCTAATGTCTTCTTCTGATAATTTGTCTGAGATAAACAAATGTTTTAATCCATATAATATTTCTCCTCTGACAAGTCCTACCTTATAATCACATAGAATAGGTGACGTCATCTTCTGTGCCTCCATCGGGATGAAGTTTGCTCCATTCCAATCTCTTGTGGTGGGGATGTGAGGATTCTTGAACAAACTGAATACACCTGCCAAATAGAACATTGTGCCTATTATGAGCGGAGAAACTGCAATATAAACACTTTGCCTTGCTATCGTTTTTCTTGTTTTATGACATGCAAATGCTAATATTATAGAGGCTAAGAGAAAGAAGACATCGGTAAGCTTTAATGAAAGAATGGCATATCGACACAATTCATCAAAATGCAAATTCCTGCTTTCACTAATCATCGATATTGGAAAATAATTAGCAAAGAATCGTGAATAGGTTATGTTAACAAAACAATAAATCGCACATAGAGTAAAGGCTATTGTACAGCAGAGTATAGGCCTTTTCCCTAAACAAGATAATATGTACCCAATAAGCCATATGCTTAATATGTCAAACATGACCCAAAAGTGTGGTTGTACACCTTGCCGGAAGAAAAACTCTCCGGCTATTTGACTATGGGTGTACTGTAAGAGACCATACATTAATAAAAGGGTAATCAATGACAAAAGATTATCCTTTAAAAACTCAAGAACTTTTCCATTCTCTAACGCGTATAAAGCGTGTGCTATCGGATTTCTATGGGCTTGATGCAAAAGGCCTCAGGACAAAGAAAAAGCGCAGATGTCGCTTATCTTTGTCTCTGAGGCCCTAGGAAAGCCCATAATAACCAGATAAGCACACCTACGCTAGAGCGCAGGCGTAACTATTATCATCGGTTATTATTGTCGAAGAAATTTCCTAGGTTTCAGAGACAATCCGAAAATAGCAAACGCTATGTTTTTTTACCAATAAGATTTTGCGTCGGGACATTCCCGAAGTTTATCCGGAGATGTCTTAAAGCGGTACAAAAGTACATATTTTTATTTATATCGCCAAATTTCTGGACAACTTTTTTTATCAGATAATGTGATTTTAAGGGGCTTCTTGTTTGCAAACAATAAAGAAAGGCCTTGCAAAGCTTATGCAAATTGCGTCGTATATAGCGACCTGTCTGGTCGCTATGCTCAATATTTTACAATATCTAATGAGTAAATTTGTATGTTAAAATGATTTTGATTAATTATAGATTGTAAGGATGTTGCGGAAATCTTTGCACCCAGTGGATGGGTCATTCCTTTACTTAGCCGTTACTTACTACCGAACTGAGACCCGGCAAACGTTGGGTTTGTGGCACATGGAGTGACAGGTGAGGGTTAGCTCGTTGTGTCTTTTGTTCCGTGTGTTTCATATTTTCCGTGTTCAGAAGAAAAAAGAACCATCTCCTGATGAACACGGAAAATACGGACCAGACGGAATTTCACTTAGTCCGTAATTGTCCGTAGTACTTGCGGACAGTTGTCTTTTTATTTACGGACAACCGTCTTAGCATCTGCGGACGATGCCATTCTGTATCTGCGGGTATTCTCCAATGCCAAAACACATATTTGCAAAAGTTCTCAATCACATTTCCAACGGCAACCAATCACGACTCCAACGGCAACCAATCACATTTCCAACGGTAACAATCACGCAACTGTCTGCCATGCGATTTCCGTGCGTGCGGCATCTTGTAAGTACTCGGGTATCTCGCAAATTTCAGCACAGAGACACGGAGTAATACAGAGGTGGCAGTTTCTTCTTGTTATTTATGCCCCCCTAAAATGAATTAATCCTCTGTGTCCTCTGTGAATCTCGGAGTCTCTGTGCTATATACAAACATGGATACCTGTAGTGTTTACGGCATCTTTATCCGTGTGTTAATAATAGTTATAAACGGCAAAAGTCGGGCGGACTTTCTTTGCCGTCTCATATATTTTGCTTACTTTTGCAGATTATTATTCTGATAATTATTATTCCGATAATAAAAGATGCCGAATATAAGGAATCCGTTCATGATAGGTACTTACATTTCACCAGAATATTTCTGTGGCAGAGAGGCAGAGATAGTATTATTGCGTAAGCATATTGACAATGGGGCGCAACGTAGCGATGACAGTGCCACGTCGTCATGGCAAGACAAGGTAATCATAACTTTCCACTTTACATTTTCCACTCTCCACTTTCCGCTTTATACCCATAATAGTGTGGAATTCTAATTGTACAGGTGGAATAATTTCCTATTTCCACATATATATGGAAGTATGCCGACTGCCCGAATGACATCTGCTGCGCGGCATGGACTTGGGGAAATTTATGATTCGCTGATAGATATGGCTAATGTCCTGTTATACGTTCTTTCCTTTTTTCAGGATATGAATAATTCAATCTAAATATCTCCAGCTGTTCGCTATAACTACGGATTGACAAAGAAAATATAATGAATATACAAGGTCTTAACGACAGCCAGGTGGCTGACTCCCGTCAGAAGCATGGCTCAAACATACTCACTCCACCCAAGAAGCAGTCGCTATGGAGGCTGTATCTCGAGAAGTATCGCGACCCGATAATAGAGATACTCCTCGTGGCGGCACTCATATCTCTCGTGCTGGCGATTATTGAGCATCAGTACGTAGAGACCATCGGCATCTTCATCGCCATCTTCCTTGCAACGACGGTGGGGTTCTTCTTTGAGATGGATGCCGCCCGTAAGTTCGATGTCCTCACCCAACTCAACGAAGACCAGCGTGTGAAAGTCATACGCAACGGACAGGTGCAGCTTGTCATGCGCCGCGATATCGTCGTAGGAGATGTTGTCATTGTGGAGACGGGCGACGAGATTCCGGCCGACGGAACCCTCATAGAATGCAACTCGCTGCAGGTGGATGAGTCGATGCTCACCGGCGAACCGCTGACGACAAAAAGCGCCACCGTCCAATCGCAAACATCAATGCCACAGCAGCAAGAACAGCAAGCATCTGCGGCATCGACATCGCAGCAAGCAGCAAAAGACTCTGCCGGCAACGACTCGACATTCCCGCCAAGCATGCTCCTCCGTTCATCGATGGTGATGAACGGGCGTGGAGTATTCAGCGTTACGACTGTCGGCGATGCCACGGAGATAGGCAAGGTGGCACGCACATCATCTGAGAAGACCGACGTAAAGACCCCGCTCAATATGCAGCTCGACCGCCTCGGCAAGTTCATCAGCAAGTTCGGATTCGGACTCTCCATTGCCGCCGCCGTGCTGTTCCTCGGGCATGACATCATCGTCAACCCACTATGGCATAGCATCGGACAGCCGGATGCCGACTATGTCGATATGGCGGCACATCTGCTGCGATACTTCATGCTGGCCGTATCGCTCATCGTCATGGCCGTGCCAGAAGGCTTGCCGATGGCTGTGACACTCTCGTTGGCGCTCAATATGCGCCGCATGCTCAAGAGCAACAATCTTGTCCGTAAGCTTCATGCTTGTGAGACAATGGGCGCTGTCACCGTCATCTGCACCGACAAGACGGGCACTCTCACGCAGAACAAGATGCAGGTGGCAGAGGTTTGCACACAATTCGCTTCTGCCAATGCAACAGCAGAAGACGACATCGCTACCGTAAATAATAGCACAGCAATGGCGAATTGCAGCACACCGAATGCTAATGGTGCGACAATAGCCGCCGACCGACTCGCTGAGGCCATCGCAGTGAATACCACGGCACATCTTGACGGAGAGAAGGGTATCGGCAATCCTACGGAGGCAGCGCTGCTGCTGTGGCTCCGCAATAATGGCTGCGACTATCGCCGCTTGCGTAAGCAAGCCACTGTCACAGAGCAAGTGCCGTTCTCTACGGAGACGAAGCAGATGACGACAACCGTCCGTCATGCCGACGGCACACATTATTTATATAAAAAAGGAGCTCCGGAGATTGTCATGGCACAGTGCCGGCTCACCGACGACGAGCGGCAGACTGCCGAGGCGCTGCTGCTCAGGTATCAGCAGAAAGCCATGCGTACGCTCGCGCTGGCAGTGGCAACACCGGCAGACGCAACGCCCACATTGCAAGCCATCTTCGGCATTACGGACCCTATCCGCCCTGATGTTGCTGGTGCCGTACGCCAGTGCAACGATGCCGGCATAGAGGTGAAGATTGTCACGGGCGATGTCGATGCTACGGCGATGGAGATTGCACGCCAGATCTCTGTTGTGCCGATGGTTGCCACCCAACAACAGCCAAACAACTCTCGGAGATCAAATCTCCGAGAATGCAACCACCCATCCCCAATCACCCTTCCCCAATCACCCGCTACCCCAACACCCAACACCCACCACCCAATATCCATCTCAGGTACAGAGTTCTCCGCACTGCCTGAGCCTGACGCTATGGCAGCCGCAAAGAGTCTGCATGTCATGTATCGTGCCCGCCCACAGGACAAGCAACGTCTGGTGCGCATGCTGCAGCAGGCAGGAGCGGTAGTTGCCGTCACCGGTGATGGCACCAACGATGCCCCGGCCCTCAACTATGCCCACGTAGGATTGTCGCTCGGCTCCGGCACCAATGTCGCCAAAGAGGCCTCAGACATGACACTCCTCGACGACTCCTTCTCCTCCATCGCCAAGGCCGTGATGTGGGGACGCTCGCTCTATCGCAATATCCAGCGCTTCCTATTCTTCCAGCTTGTCGTCAATGTCGTGGCACTGCTGCTCGTCATTGCAGGCTCGCTGATAGGCACGGAGATGCCGCTCACCATAACGCAGATACTATGGGTAAACCTCATCATGGACACCTTCGCCGCATTGGCTTTGGCGTCATTGCCGCCATCACGCGAGGTAATGAAAGAGATGCCACGCAAGCAGACAGACTTCATCCTCACGCCAACCATCATCCGCGGCATACTCACCACGGGCATAATGATGTTCTGCGCTATGTTCTTCTACCTCGTTTACTGCGAGTACGGCATAGACTTCGGCAATCATGACAACAACGCCGCAGGCATAGACCTGAAGGAACTGACACGCTTCTTCACCGTCTTCATCATGCTGCAGTGGTGGAACCTCTTCAACGCCAAGGCCGTAGGCTCGCGCCATAGTGCCTTCCGCCGTCTGTGGGCTGCCAAGGGCTTCCTCCTTGTTCTCGTGATGATTATTGTTGGACAGGTGCTGATAGTGCAGTTCGGCGGAGAGATGTTCCGTTGCACACCACTGCCACTCATTGACTGGGTGGTGATATTCATTGCGACAATGCCTGTCATGATAGCAGGCGAGATATACCGACACTTCAAGAAATGAGATACGCCAGATGAGTTACGCAGCAACAATAGGATTCTTTGACGGAGTGCATCGCGGCCACCGACAGGTCATCAGCCGTCTGCAAGCCATTGCGGAGGCGGAGCAGCTTCTGTCGATGGTCATCACCTTCAGCAACCATCCCATGGAGATAGTTTGTCCGGAGCGTGTGCCAGAGCTGCTCATTCCATGCGATGAGAAGCTGTCGCGCTTGCGCCAGACAGGTGTCAACCGTGTCGAGGCGCTGTGCTTCACACGCGAGATGATGCAGCAATCCGCGCGCGACTTCATGGAGCATACGTTGCGCGACCGACTTGATGTCCGTCTCCTGATGATAGGCTACGACAATCGCTTCGGACGCCGCAATCCCGCTGAGACATTCGAGACATACGTCGAGTATGGCCGTGAGCTCGGCATAAAGGTTGTGGAAGGCCCGCGACCGGAAGACTGCGGGCTCTTTGAGGGGCAGCCCGTCTCATCGTCGCTCATACGCCAGCTGATGCAAGAAGGCCGCACGGCGGAGGCTGAGACGTTACTGTCTTATTAACAAAATCACTCAATATGTTATGAAGAAAATCATTCTTTACTTTTTCGCTTTTATACTTGTGCAACTTGTTGTCGAGGTTCCTTTGGTCATGCTTTATAAAACAGTCACAGGCAATAATCCTGCAACGTCTGCGGAGATAATAATCACTGGCTGCACACTCTCGGGCTTGCTGACCATCATACTGTTTGTATGGCGCAAGTGGCATCCGCTGTCGTTCAGTTATCTGCGCACTCATCCGTGGCACGTTTTGTATTGGTGCGTGCTGCTGGCCCTCGGCGTGCTTATCCCGTCACAGTATCTGGAGGAGTTCATCCCTGAGTTGTTGCGTACAGATCTTGCCGCCGATACGTTCAAGACGTTAATGAATACGCCATGGGGATACCTCGCTATTGGCATCTTCGCCCCGCTTGTAGAAGAGACGGTGTTCCGTGGTGCCATACAGCGAGAGGCACTGAAGTTCTTCTGCGGCAAAGGCATGTCACACTGGGTCGCCATAGCATTCACGGCATTGCTCTTCGCCGCAGCACACGGCAATCCGGCGCAGATGCCGCATGCCTTCCTCGTCGGATTGCTCTTAGGATGGCTCTGTTACCGCTCGGGCAGCATTGTGCCCGGCATTGTCGTTCACTGGGTGAACAACAGCGTGGCATTCTTGGGCTATGCCCTTTATCCACCGTTGTATGATATGGAGACAATAGATCTCTTTGGCGGTTCATATCTGCGTCTGGCCGGAGCAATAGCCCTCTCGCTGGCACTTGCTATTCCGGCAATCTATCAGCTGAACCGTATCATGAAACGGTAGCATGGCTCTCGTCCTCCACAACGTATCACAACCACATTCATCCATCACACGCAAATGAAAGGTTTCAAGTTCAAACAGCTCATGACATCGCTGTCACTCCGCATTAATCTCATACTCTTCACGGTGATGATTATCCTCGGATGGACATTCACCAAGGGTGTGACATTCCTTGTGGGAAGCATCAGCAACTCCAATCTTTGCCAGACAATGTCGCAGGTTGTCACACATGCCATCGACGATCATCTGCTTCGAGTAGAGAACGTCATGAAGGCCGGAGCCATGACATCGCAGGCCAAGCAGCTGACGCAAGACAACAGCCGCACATTTTGCGACAGCCTCCGCTCGATGTGCAAGCTTGACACCGTCTATGTCATCAAGGGCGTGAGCAGCATCCCGGAGATCAACAGCAGCGTCAGCGAGATAAGCAGCGATGTCACCAGCCGGTGGACAGAGCCTTATCGCAACAAGAAGACAGGTGGTTCAGTCATAAGCTTTCTCACACCGTTGTGCAACAGCCACGGCCACATGTACGCTGTCCTGTGTGCGGATATGTCACTCAGATGGCTCAACGAGCTGGCCGGACAGGAAATACAGACAGACAACACCGCCATCACGGTGCTGTCGCCTGGCGGACGATATATATACCATCAGAATGGCAAGCTTATAGCGACGAAAGCACAGACGGAATCAGACGATACCATCTCCAACAAGGAGGCATTCCTCAATATGGGTGTGAGCAAAGTCTCGGGCACGCAGCCCACGACGGAGATCAGCAAGACGATAGACAGGGTGGGGTGGCGTGTGACGTGTGCCATACCTATCAACGAAAACACCAATATGGTCATCGTGGTGACCGCCGTGACGTATATCATGATGTTCCTACTCTTCGGATTCATGGCGCTCAGCATTGTCCTGACACTACGTTGGCAGCTGCATCCGCTGACAAAGATAACCGAGGCGGCACGAGCCATCTCCGAAGGTAACTTCGACGTTGAGATACCACGCGTGCGGCAGCATACCGATATCCGCCAGCTCCGCAACAGCTTCGTCAGGATGCAGGAGGCGCTGAAGCAGTATATCCTTGACCTGCGCTCGACGACAGAGCAGAAGGCAAGCATGGAGCGAGATATTGCCATCGCGGCACAGATACAGCACGGCATGCTGCCTAAGGAGATAGCCGACCGCGAGGACTTCGACATCTGCGGCATGCTGAACCCCGCCAAGACCGTCGGCGGAGACCTCTACGACTTCTTCATACGTGGCAAGATAGATGACTTCGGCAACTACGACGGACGACTGTTCTTCTGCATCGGAGACGTCTCGGGCAAAGGTGTGCCGGCGGCTCTCGTCATGTCGGTCGTCTGTCATCTCTTCCGCAATGTCAGCCGGCGCTCTACCGATGCCGCACGTATCTGCGAATCGATTAACACGGGTATCTGCGAGGGCAACAACGAGAATATGTTCTGCACGATGTTTGTCGGAATACTCAATCTGCAGACAGGCGAACTCGACTACTGCAATGCAGGACACAACGCTCCCATCATAGTCCATGGCGGCAAGGCTCAGTATCTGTCGCCGAAGGTGAATATGCCGTTGGGCGTTGACGCGGAATTCAGATACGAGGCTGAGCAGATGCAACTCGACAAGGACGACATAGTCTTCCTATACACCGATGGCGTCAATGAGGCAGAGAACAATGAGAAGCAGCTCTTCGGCAATGAGGCTGCCCAGAAGGCCGTGCAGGCCGCATGCAACTGCGTATCGATGAAAGTGCTGCTTGCCAACGTCATCGCCACCGTCAATGATTTCACCGGAGTGGCTGAGCAGAGCGACGATATCACCATGCTCGCCATACGCTCTAAGATTGAGCGCCCAATACCGAAAGGCGATGTGGAAATAGTCAAGGCGTAACGGCTGTGACGCAATTCGTATTCTCTAATATTTTCTTTGTGATTTCATCGCTCATCTAAGGCGTAAACGCATATAACCCAAACAAGAGTAAAATATGATTGTAGAGATACAGAATGTCCTTGTCTCCATGGACATCATTACAGAAGAGTTCTGCTGCGACCTTGAGGCATGCAAAGGCAAATGTTGCATCGAGGGCGACGCCGGTGCGCCTGTGACGCTCGACGAAATCATGCAACTCGAGAATACACTCGACACCATCTGGCCTGACATCTCGGCATCAGCACAAGCCGTTATAGACAAGCAAGGCGTGGCATACACCGACCGCGAGGGCGACCTCGTGACGAGCATCGTCAACGGCAAAGACTGCGTCTTCACATACTACGACGACATAACCCTGCCGGCGCTGACGGATAGCGCAGGCGACAATGGCACACCATCGTCATGCACCATACGCGACTGCTGTCTCTGCGCGACAGAGAAGGCGTTCCGAGCCGGCAAGACACAATGGTGCAAGCCCATCTCATGTGCGCTCTATCCCATACGCGAGAAGACATTGTCTAATGGCGTCACCGCGCTCAACTACCACCGATGGGACATCTGCCGCGATGGCATTCGCAAAGGCCGCGCACTTCATCTGCCGCTCTACCGCTTCCTGCGCGAGCCTCTCATACGCCGTTTTGGCCAGGCGTGGTATGACGAGCTCTGTCTCGTGGCAGAGGAAATAAAAAAGCAAGGCATATGCTGAGGCTTATCGCTTTCCAGCAAAAGCATATATATCGCAATTCCCCTCCATCATCACCAAATGATGGAGGGGAATTGTCGTTTATTGAAGCTGATGTTAGTTTTGAGAGAATATGTTATGCTTTGTCATTAGAACACACTGTAATATCATCTAAACTGATGTCCAAGAAGATGATGATGTCTGTTGGTGTCATGCCCGTTGCGTGCATCAGGCTCTGAGAAACGCATGATATATGGCAGCTTATATCAACCGCTTATGGCGGAGGGCTGCCCAGCTGACAACGCTGACGAAGACGGAGATGAACAGCGCTATGCCAAAGCCTATGGGGCTGTTCTCCATGCCGTTCATGAGGTTCATGCCGAAGAGCGACGCTATGAGCGTCGGGAACATCATGATGATGGTGACGGAGGTCAGCGTACGCATGGTGGTGTTCATGTTGTTGTTGATGATGCCACGGTATGTCTCCATCGTCGATTCGAGAATGTTGGAGTAGATGTTCGTCGTCTCACGTGCCTGCGACATCTCGATGTTGACATCCTCGATGAGGTCGGCATCAAGCTCGTCCACCTGCAGCTTGAACTTCAGTTTGGCAAGGAGGTTCTCGTTGCCACGTATTGATGTCTGGAAGTATGTCAGCGAGTCCTGCAGGCGTGACAACCCGATGAGCGATTCGTTATCGACATTCGACATATCTGCCTTTGCCTGATCTATGCGTTGCGAAATCTGCTTCAGACGTTTCAGATACCATACCGCCGATGATAGGAAGAGGCGGAAGATCATGTCAACGTAGTCGGTGAAGCCCTCGCCGCGACGTTTGTGGAATGCCACGAAATCAATCATCATGTTCGTCTCGAAGTTGCAGACGGTGATGGTGACGTCGCGCTTGTGGATGATACCAAGCGGAACGGTGGTGTACGGCGTGCGTGAGCGAACCTCCTTGACATACGGTATGCGGAGGATGATGAGCATCCAGCCGTCGTCATACTCGTAACGCGCCCTCTCATCGTTATCGGCGATGTCTGAGAGAAAATAGTCGGGAATCTTATATGTCTCCTCCAGATGACGACGGTCCTCATCGGTAGGACATGTCACCTGTATCCAGCAGTTAGGCTGCCACTCATCAACATTCTTCAGCTGATGGTCAGTATTCCAATAAGTCTTCATAAGTTGTAAGCCTTTTGTAAATAAAACAGCGGTGTGCGTCAGCACATTACCCGCCTCTGAGGCTTACATCCTATCGTGATGTACGAGCCCCAGAAACTACTCTTTGTTGTTTTCCGGATGATAATCGTCCATTGTTTTCTTTTATTGGTTTGACATAAAAATGCGGAGCTCAGCCGGCTCCGTGTGCGTGGGCAAAAACGGCTCAGCACATAATTTGTTGCAAAGTTACGTATTTTTATTTATAGATGATAGCATCGGTCGGTCTTTTTCGCTTTTTTTAACGTTACGATATCGTCTGTGTAACTACTCAGCTATCTATGTTTGCATGTAGCACAGAGACTCAGAGATTCACAGAGTACACAGAGAATTAATGGCAATGATAGACGTGTTGGCTACGGTAGCCAATAATTAGCCCCGAAGGGGCGGC
>R12__coassemble_854_pt1 | contig 11290 bp, 9 predicted proteins | sample R12__metabat2_high_PE_039 | metagenome-assembled genome bin R12 | reverse complement strand
GAGTAAGACAAGTGATGATGGATGAGGTGCCTGGCGGGGGTGAATTCTCTGAGATCAGATCTCAGAGAGTAAGACAAGTGATGATGGATAAGGTGCCGGGCGAGATGTGGGACGAGGGATGATGATGTGTGGAAGGGACAGTGGCTACTGTGGTATCTCGCTTGACTTAATGCCGAGGGCTGCCATGAGCGAATATCCAAGAATCTCTGTGCGGCACGGCACTCCCGTGAGTGGCTGCATGGCGAATAGTGTTACGCGCATGTCTGGGCATTCACGGTCAAGATGCCGCAGCACGGGCATGAGCATCTCGAGCATGCCGTTCTCGGGGTTGTCGAGGTCAGGTATGACCATCACGCGCTTGACGCTATCCTCATCAGCCATTGCCGCAAGGAGGTCTTTGATAATGTCTGCCTTTGTCATTACCTCGCTCTTCTCGTCGGCAGCGACGGTAGAGAAGGTAAACTCTCCAAGCTCTCCGGTGAATGCTTGGCCGTTGAGCTGTGTCTGCAAGGCAGCAGGGCTGAAGTTTCTCAGCTCTGCTGTCTTTGCATTATGTACCAGCAGGACCTGACACTCTTGTGCTGCACGGTCAGCGGTTGGGGCATTGTCCGCCGCATCCTTGCTGTTGTCGGTAGGCGCATCGCCATTGCCTGCTGCCTTATTTGCTTTAATACGCATGCCACCATCCATACCGACACACTCCACCCACTGTGCGATGTCGGCAGGAGGTATATGCCGGCCTATCATCCTCTCGAAGTTGACGATGAGGTTGAAGGCTACGTTGTCGATGTACTCTGCGTCGGCTATGATGACGTTTGTGGTCATAAGTGCGGTTATGCGTCGTTACTTTACGTTGCCTACCTTGATGAGATACTCTGCAATCTGCACAGCATTGAGGGCGGCGCCCTTCTTTATCTGGTCACCGGAGAGCCAGAAAGTGAGGCCGTTGTCGTTAGCGAGGTCACGGCGCACACGTCCTACATAGACGTCGTCTTTGCCTGCGGTGTAGAGAGGCATAGGGTAGGGCAGGCCTTCCATTGTCTCTGCATTGGCATCAGGATTGGCCTTTGCGCCCACACGCTTAGGGTCATCGACGAGTGTGACACCCTCTGCATTGCGTAGTGCCTCCTGTGCAGCCTCTACGGAGATAGGCTTCTCTGTCTCAATCCATACTGCCTCAGAGTGGGCGCGGAGTGATGATATGCGTACGCACATTGCTGAGCAGCGTGCGTCGGTATGCATAATCTTCTTTGTCTCGTTGAACATCTTCATCTCCTCCTTTGTATAACCATTGTCCTGGAAGACATCAATCTGAGGGATGACGTTGTATGCCAGCTGATAAGCGAACTTATTGACGGTAGGCTGCTCATCGTTGGCCAGCTGCTTGTACTGCTGCTTCAACTCTGCCATAGCTGCTGCTCCGGCGCCTGACGCACTCTGGTAAGATGCGATGTGTATGCGCTCGATGTGTGAGAGCTTCTCCAGCGGCTGGAGACATACCACCATCATGATTGTCGTGCAGTTAGGGTTGGCGATAATGCCACGTGGACGCTTCAGCGCATCTTCTGCGTTGCACTCCGGCACAACGAGAGGCACGTCTTCGTCCATACGGAAAGCACTTGAATTGTCGATCATCACTGCGCCATACTTTGTGATGTCCTCCCAATACTCCTTTGATGTTCCGGCACCGGCACTGGTGAATGCTATGTCGATATCCTTGAAGTCATCGCCATGCTGCAGGAGTTTCACCTCATACTCTTTGCCACGGAAGGTGTACTTTGTGCCGGCACTGCGTGTAGAGCCGAATAGTACGAGGTCGTCGATAGGGAAATTTCGTTCATCAAGGACGCGGAGGAACTCCTGTCCTACGGCGCCAGAGGCACCAACAATTGCTACTTTCATCTTTTTACCTTATTAAATATTATATATGTTGTTTTGTCTGCCGAGTGGCATGTCGTCATTGACATAATGCCACAATTACGGTGCAAAGGTAAGAATAAATTTTGAAATAAACGCAAAAATAATGAGATAATTAAGCCAAATGCCGATTTTTTCGTTACATTTGGCATAATTATCTCATACATCAAGTGTTTTTATGGGGTTCTAAGCGCAGAATTAATTGAATGTTCTCAGTCAGCGGACATTTGTGAAACGGTTCGGTACTGCCATAGTGCAGCATTGTTTGGACAAGTCAACACCATAATCCTCCAAATCCGAAGTGGTGGTTAAATCTGCCGGAGTGGCATGGCATATTGTTTGCATGAAGGTGACGGCAAATGCTGAGTGGCATGGCAACTTGTTAGTATGAAGTTGTCCGCAAATGCTAAGACGGTTCTCCGCAGATACTGCGGACTCACGCCGATGTGCCAAAGGACAATGCACTTACTTGTTTGCCTCGTAATAGTCGAGTGCTGCCTTGATGTTCTTCTGTACGGCTTTGGTGCTGTAGGTCGCTCCGGTGCATCCGTCGATGGTGGTCTTGTCGGCAAGCTTCTTGGCTTTGGATACTTTGAGATCTTGGTATTTTGGAAGCAAGTGCTTCACTACACGCATGAAGTAGCCTTTGCTTTCTTCGTTCTTCAGCGGCACGACTTTCACGACTTTACCTTTTGAGATGTACACCTCTACGGGTGTTGTCTTCTTGTAGCCACGTGCAGAGCATAGCGTTGTCGTGTTTATCACGTATGTGCCGTCAGCCTCTTTGCGCATGACATCGTCAGCAGGCAGTAGTGATGCAAGGAGCATCAGGGTTGATAGAATTATTGTCTTCATTGTCTTTGTTACAGGTTATTTTGGGGGATAAGGCTAATAAGTCCAATGTGACTAATAGGGCTTATTGGACTAATTATGCTAATATGACTAATTAGGCTAATGAGCCCAATAAGGCCAATATGGCTAATAAGGCTTTTTTGGCTATACCTATTTCATTGTCACTTGCACGCGATTGCCCTGTGAGAGAATCAGACGGCAGATGTCACGGATATCGTCTGTAGTAAAGCTGTTGACGCGTGCCATATAGTCATGGTCATAGTCTATGCCCTCTTCGAGCTCGTGTTGCATGACGTATTCCCAATAGTTGTTGGTAAGAATTACCCGCTCATAGTTCTTCTGCTCATACTCCTTCACCTTGTCGAGCTGTGCCTGTGTCGGTCCGTTCTTTGCCATGAGCTGCAGCTGTTCGTCGATGATAGGCAGCAGCTCAGCATACTTGTCAGGGTCGCATCTGAAGTTTATGGTCATAGAGAGACCGTCGGATGGGTATCGCCATCCCTGTGTGCTGACAGATACTCCGTATGTGCCGCCCTTCTCCTCGCGTACCTTCTCTGTATATATTGCGCGCATAATCTGTCCGAGAATGTCCGCTTTCAGTTCGTTGTCGGCAGTATATAGCGTGCCCTCCTGCTGTGTCTTCACGGTGTAGATGACGTTAGTCAGTGCCGACGGAGTCTTCTGCTCCATGTGGAAGATGCAGTCTCGCTTGCCCTGTGGTGTATCGAGACAGTATGGCCCGACTTTCGGCGCGGCAGCATTCTTCTGTGGCTTGCCTGGCAGCGATGCTACGTATTGTGTTAGCATATCCTCAAACTCATCCATTCGAATATCCCCTGTGACGATGAAGTTCATGCCAGCGAGATTGCTGAAGCGCTCGCGATAGATGTCGAATATACGGTCAAGTGATACCTTGTCAAGACGCTCCGCAGTCATCGGTTCAGTACGTTCAGACTTGCCATAGATGGTCATTCGCAGCGAGTCGTTATAGGTAACCTGTGGCGATGCGAGTCGATTCTTCAACAGCGACTGCTGCTTGGCAATCATGTTCTTGAATATCTTCTCGTCACGTCGTGGCTGAGTGAGATAGAGGTATGCCACCTCGAGCCATGTCTTAAAGTCAGATGCGGCACATACGCCCTTGACGCCTTCTGTCTCAGAGTCGATGAACGGTGTCACACGCAGAGCCTTTCCTGCACGTTTCTTCTCAAGAGTGAGATAGTCGAAATCGGCAGCACCGCTCTGTGTTATAACGCTTGAGAGAAGCTTCATTGATGGCACATCGTCATCGCCGTATAATGACTGCCCACCCGAACGGAACATGCTCAGCGTCAGACGGTTCGGCTCTAACTCTGACGGACGAGCATAGACAGTGATGCCATTAGACAGATGATAGACCTTATATCCGTGCTTGCCCTCGCTCTTGCTTAGTATCTTTCCCTTCTTTGGGAGCTTAGAGATGAATGTGCGGTCAACGGTGGTGTTGACGTTATCGTCGGCATATTCACGTTGTTCGGCCTGCATAATCCATTGCTTCAGCTGACTCTCGGTGGGCATGACGTATGGCTGGTTGTTCCATTTCGTAGGGCCATAGACGATGCAGACCTGGTTGAAGCTTGAGGCGTTGGATGCTGAGTGCTGGGCGTTGAGATAAACCATCTCTGCCATGGTCTTATTGACATCGGCAAGAGTTACGGTCTCCATGAGGCTATGCTCAAGGTCAGCCTCGTCCTCTATAGCCATAAGCTGCTCTCCGTTGCAGAAGTGGTTGACAATCTTCGAGATGTATTCGCCGTTGCGCTGGTTGTTGCGGTTGTCGATGCGATGCTCTAGGTTGACGTTGTACTGCATCTTGGCATGCTCAAGTTCAGATTCTGTGAAACCGTAGCGCGCTGCCTTCTGCACTATTGCCATGGCAGCATCTATGCCCGCCTGCGGTTTCTCCGGCAGGAGGCCTATGGTAAGAGTGAAGGCGTCCTTCTCGTCAGTGAGATAGAACTGTCCGTCACGGCAAGAGCATGACATGACGTCAGGCACCTCTGCCTTAGAGAGCTGCGAGAGACGCTGTCGCAGAATGAACATCGCGAGTCGAGACTTATAGCCTTCAACGAATGCCTCCCTTGTAGCACGCTCCTCACGCTTGCCGGCATCTCGCTTGAAGAAGAGCGAGAAGTTTATAGTGGGCTGCTCGCTGTCGGCTTCCGTGAAGACAATCATCTCGTTGTTGTCGTTGACAGGGTAATAGACACGCTCGGGAGCATCGGCTGCTGGAGCGGGAATCTTTCCGAAGAGCGAGGTTATCTTCTTCTCCATGTCATCGACATTGATGTCTCCTACAACGATGACCGCCTGCAGGTCAGGGCGGTACCATCTGCGATAGTAGCTTCGCAGAGCCTCATACTCAAAGTTATCGACGATGTCCATGCGTCCGATAGGCATGCAGTCGGCATACTTTGTGCCTTGATAAACCACAGGCATGGCATCCTCCATCATGCGCTGTACTGCCCTTCCTGCGCGTCGTGTTCGCCACTCCTCATGTATGACTCCACGCTCCTGGTCTATCTCTTCGTCGCGCAGCAGCAGAGCATGGCTCCAGTCGTTGAGGATGAGTAGGCAGGTGTCTGTAATGCCTGCCTTTGAGACAGGCGCATTGGCTATGTTGTATATGGTGCGCTCAACAGATGTGGAAGCGTTGAGATCAGCGCCAAACTTTATGCCGTTCTTCTCGCACCACTGGCGTATGCTGTGCTGCCCACCGTTGCCGTCTGGGAAGTGCTCTGAGCCATTGAATGCCATGTGCTCAAGGAAGTGTGCTAGTCCTCGCTGCTCAGGCTCCTCGAGTATAGAGCCTACTCTCTGTGCGAGATAGAAGTCTGCTTGCCCAGGTGTCTGTGCGTTATGGCGGATGTAGTATGTCAGTCCGTTCTGCAGCTTGCCCTCACGGACAGCTGCATCTTTTGGTAGAAGTGTCTGTGCGCCTGCCGATAGCGATGCGACGCACATCATTGTTGCGATGAATAGTCTATGTATCATTGTTATGGGTTATGTCTTGTAAATTATCGGAGCAATGGGCGTGGCAATGTGCCGAGCGCTGAAATCACAAAGAGAGGCCCCCCAACCCCCAAAGGGGGAGTATTGCAGATACTATCGTACGGGGAGAGGGTGATGGGTCGTTGGGTGATGGGTGTAAGTCGGGATTGGAATTCTCGGAGATCAAATCTCCGAGAGAGGGACCGCAGCGCGGGGCTATAGTGCGCGAAGACTGTGGTAGGCATGGTGTGCCGAGCGCTGAAATCACGAGGAGAGGCCCCCCAGCCCCCAAAGGGGGAGCATTGCAGATACTATCGTGCAGTGATGGGATTTGGGTCGTTGCTTAGAGAAGGCATGGTGTGCCGAGCGCTGAAATCACAAAGAAAATATTAGAGAATGTTTATTGCGACGTTTGCAGGCTGGGGCCAGAATAATGTGCATGGCCATGTGTTGTGTAATGCCAGGATGCATCACTTTGCCATGTATTTCTTGCCGTTGATGATGACGAGGCCTTTGTGATTGGCTGCAGCACGCTGTCCGGCGATAGTGTATGCCTGTCCGTTGATATTTTTATCAGCTGCTGCTGGTGTGTCTGCAATCTGATAGATAGACAACGTAGGATCATAAATACCGCTGTATGTGCCGACGCAGTCGAAAGGCATAGATCCGAGTATGAATGTGTTTGTGACATCCACCTTGTCATCGTTAAATATCAGCTTTATGGCACTATGCGTACCTGTAGCCGACGACACGCCGAGAGCATAGTCGTTATTCATTGTTGTCACGCCTGTGCTGACAGCCTTGAAGTGTGCCTTCAGTCCGTCGGCAGAGTAGTCGCGGTAGTATGCGCCCTGTGCTGCATCGTAAGCGATATTGCTGACGGTATATGTGCCGACGGTAAGGTCGCCCATGATGGTTCCGGAGAGTGAGTACTCAGCCATCTCTACATTGATGGTCTTGTCGTCGTTGACTGTTACTTTATACAATACGTCACTGCATGTGTAAGGGCCGAATGTCCCACCTACCTTAATAGAAATCTTTCCTGTGTAGTTGCCAGCCTGTGCAAAAGCAGCCATTGTTGCCATGAGGGCAAAGAAGAGAGTATAGATTTTCTTCATATCACTTGATTAAATCGTTACTGTTTGTGCGTAATTCCGCAATTTGGGTGCAAAGTTACAAATAAATCTGCTTCTGTGCAATACCCAACAATGAGTATTTTCGCGAATGGCTTCACCAACAGGCATAATAAAAGCTCCGCCGGATATCCCGAGATACCAAGCGGAGCTGTTGTGAGTCATGATGTCTCAGCCTTTATGTAGCTTTTTAAATTATGTGTAGTTCATCGGAAGTGCCGTGTGGCTTACCTGACGCTGTCAGCTAAGAAGTTCACAGCTGATGATATTACGCCCTCGAGTGCCCCTTTCTTGTCAGTAGCAGCTCCGCTGTCGATATAATCTTTCAGTGTGAAAGTCTGAGAGAACGCTCCTCCCCTGATATGGCTTGAATATGTGTTTGTCTCATCAACCAGCACAGACAGGTACGAGCACCCGGCAGATAATGTGCAGCTCTTGTTGATGTCAACTGCTGAGAGGTCAGCGTCCGACTTCAGGGTGGCGGTACACTTGACAGCTTCTCCTGCATGGTCTTCCTTAACGAAATATGTGAAATAGACACCATCCGACTTCTTCTCGCGTGTCATTGTTATCGGCTTGTCGTTGAGTGTGAAGCTCACATCAAAGTAGTCGATGTAATCAAATGAGATGAATGCCTCGAGCAGTGTACCCTTCTCGTACTTTGTCTCAGGCTGACTGTTGTCTTCTTCATTGTCGTCATCACCGCCACATGCGGTGAATGTGAATGCCATTGTCATGGCTGCAGCGAATGCTGCAAGAATCTTAATTGCTTTCATACATGTTATGTTTTAAATATAATTGGTTGCTTTACATTGTGGTGCAACTACCGACACTCTGCCTCTCTCTCTCCGTCAGAAGACGAAGTGTGCGCCCCATACGAGTAGCGCATAGCGCAGGAACTTGCCTATTGTGATGGACAGGAATGAGATGAAGAGATTGGCCCGCATGAATCCGAGCATGATCGTTATGGCGCTTCCGATGATAGGCAGGAAAGCGAAGAATCCTATCCATGCACCGTGTCCGTGCATGAATCGCTCTGCCTTGTCGAGGCTCTCTCGCTTGACGTGCAGATATCGTTCTATCCAGTCTATGCGCCCGAAGTGTCCCACCCAGTAGTTGAACATCGAGCCGAGAACATTGCCTGCCGTGCCATAGACGACGAGTGCGACGGGCTCAAGGCCTGCCGCCTGTAGTGCGAGCATGATTGCCTCGCTGCTCCAGGGGAATACGCTGCCAGCGATGAATGCTGCGATGAACATTCCCCAGTAGCCCCAGCTTTCGAGTAGTGGTATGAGATCGAACATAGCGGTATCAATATGCAAGTAGATGCAGCACGGCATCGTTGACGGGCAATAGCGTCAGTGGTATCTGCAATAGTACGGTGATGCCTAAGGCAAGTGCGATGCAGAGGAACACAAAGGTGTTGGAGATGCGCGATGATGCGAATGTTATGAAGTGTCCGAGTATCGGTGCGTTGCACACTATGAGCATGGCGTAGAGAATGTCCACCGTCGGTGTCTTCTGCAACGGCAGGAGTATGGCAATGATCAGGAATGCCATGGCTGTCATTCCGATAAGAGTTAGAAACTGATACACCATGCGCACCTGTATCTTATCGTCTTGATTATTACGGAAATAATGTGCTACTCCGATGCTTATCGTAAGGCATACCAGTGTCATCTGCGGTATCTTGACCAGTGCCACGGGCATCTCATGCGGCAGCAGGAGTATGGGGTTGTGTATGGCATCTATGAGTGCCTGTCCCGGTGCCAATGCCTGCAGCTGTGTGATGATTGCCGATATGTCGAAGAAATAGAATATCAGCGGAAGGCAGAGCCATAGCGGTGTGAGTATGCCGAATATGGAAGCGAAGAACGCTCGGAAGCTGAACGCCATGAGGAAGAAGGCGTCGCCTATCCAGAACAGCGGCAGCAGGAATACTGCCGGCGGCCATAGTAGCATGGCGATGCCAATGAAGACGTATGCCCAGTATTTCTGTCCCATGGCCTGTCGCTGCTGATATGTGAGGAAGATGAGCGAGAGCGCTGCCAGCAGACAGAACTGTATGCCCATGACCTTGACATCTTTCAGCAGCCATGGCGACATCATCATCATCATGATATAAGAGCAGCTCACCATGCGGCTGTACTGTCGCATCAGCGCATGGCGGTTGTTGAGCTCTACCATGAGGTATGTGTTGAGCAGGAAGAGCAGACAGCATGGCCATAGCATATAGTCTGTGAAGAGTATCCATCCCCACAGTGCCGTGCTCAAGATGAGCATGACAGGCAGTGCCATTCGGCTATTGGCCATTCTGTTTTGCAGCATATATAGTTAAAGGGGTGGAGTGTGGAAAGTGTAGAGTGTGGAGTGCAGAGTGGAAAGTTATGCCACCTGTACAATTGAAATTCCGCCTTATTATTGGTAAAGTGGAAAGTGGAGAGTGGAAAATGTAAAGTGGAAAGTTATGATTACCATGTGTCTTGCCAATAAGCGCATGGTAACCTTCAGAGTCCAGAAACGCATGGAGTGTTGGTAATCATAACTCTTAACTCTTAACTCATAACTCTTGATTTTCTATAGGTCTTGGCCGATATCAGAGCGGAAGTACTTATCCTTGAACTGTATCTTCTGTGCCTCCTGGAACGACTTGCGGAGCGCCTCGTCCTTGTCTTTGCCGTAAGACGATACGGCGATGACACGTCCGCCGGCTGTGACGACAGCGCCATCCTTCACTGCTGTGCCGCTATGGAAGACGATAGATCCCTCGACATCCTTGATGCCGGTGATAGGGTAGCCCTTCTGGTAAGCCTGCGGATATCCTCCGCTGACCATCATGACGCAGACGGCGGAGCGTGGGTCGAACTCTATCTGCTTTGCTGCCAGCGTGCCGTCGGCTACGCCCTTGAAGAGCTCAACGATATCCGACTTCAGACGTAGCATGACAGACTCCGTCTCCGGGTCGCCCATGCGGCAGTTGTACTCTATTACCATCGGGTCTCCGTTGACATTGATGAGTCCGAAGAATATGAATCCCTTGTAGTCGATGCCCTCTGCGGCGAGTCCGTCGACAGTAGGCTTGATGATGCGCTCCTCGACTTTCTGCATCCACTCCGGTGTTGCGAATGGCACAGGCGTTACGGAGCCCATGCCACCGGTGTTGAGTCCTGTGTCGTGCTCGCCGATGCGCTTATAGTCTTTTGCTTCAGGGAGAATCTTGTAGTCCTTGCCGTCGGTGAGTACAAATACCGAGCACTCTATGCCAGAGAGGAACTCCTCTATGACGACGCGCGACGATGCGTTGCCGAACATTCCGCCGAGCATTTCCTTCAGCTCAGCCTTTGCCTCGTCGAGTGTAGGGAGTATGAGGACGCCCTTGCCGGCGCAGAGTCCGTCGGCCTTCAGCACATAAGGAGCCTGTAGTGTCTCGAGGAACTTGCAGCCCTCCTCAACCTGTGTGCCGTCGAAGGTCTCATAGGCTGCTGTCGGGATATTGTGGCGCTTCATGAATGCCTTGGCGAAATCCTTGGAGCCTTCGAGCACGGCACCGGCCTTCGATGGGCCTATCACCGGCACCGCTGCTGTGCGTGCATCGTTCTTCAGGTCATCATAGATGCCTTTCACGAGCGGATCCTCAGGTCCTACGACGACCATGGAGATGTTCTTCTCTACGACAAACTGCTTGATGGCCTCGAAATCGTCGGCCTTCATGGCGACATTCTCCGTCACGCACTGTGGTGTGCATGTGCATCCTGCACACGGCATGCCTTCTGTTCCGGCGTTGCCAGGAGCAATGTATAGTTTCTCACACTGTGCGCTCTGCGCAATCTTCCATGCCAAGGCGTGCTCGCGGCCGCCTGAACCTAATAATAGAAGTCTCATTGTTGTTATGTCTGTTGTTTTTGTTGTTGCGGATTTGGATGCGAGATGGGTGAAGCTGGATTGATTTCTTGTTTCCTGCTTATTTTGTTGTCAAGAATTATAGAATTATAGAATATTGAATAAACAAGAAGGAGAGAATGTCAGAACATTGCCTTTCTGCCTGCTTTTGTTCTTGAAATCCGTGTTAGCTCATCTATTAGTAAATCTTTAGCTCTCAGATTCTTAATGGACAGGCAATGGTTTGTCTTGACCTCTTGATTAATTCTCTATTAGTATTTGGTCGGTCTCCGATTCAATCTGATGATTCCCCGGTTCAGTTACTGATGACGGCCTCACTCAATACTTTCGACGCTGTCATCAGATACAAATGAGCATCTCGTTAGTATCTCTTGACGCGGTAATTACTCAGTCTTTACAGTGCAATTACTGAGTCTTTGCAGTGTAATTACTGAGTCTTTGCAGTGTAATTACTGAGT
>R12__coassemble_842_pt1 | contig 11411 bp, 3 predicted proteins | sample R12__metabat2_high_PE_039 | metagenome-assembled genome bin R12 | reverse complement strand
CCTATATTATTTCGCCCTTACAGGGCTCTGTAGCCAACATGTCTATCATTGCCATCCATTTTTACAACACAGAGACACGGAGACACAGAGTTTTATATAACTCATTCTCTGTAATATAGGAATTAACCTCTGTGGACTCTGTGTCTCTGTGTTATTATTAATAGATGTTCCCTTAAATAAAATAACAAGCGGTCAACAAGTATATAATCGCCAAACAGATGCAACTATATCTGGCATATATTTGTAAGAACAAAGTAACTACCCAAGTCTGTCTTTTAATTGACATTCTAACGGTAACACTGAAAGTAATTATCCAGAAATTAATCAGAAATTCATTGGCTTTAGAGAAAGCACGAATGTTTGCTGGTTAATTTCTGGATAATTATTTGTATGCTTTTATTCTTGAGATTCTTACCTATTCATGGAGCCTCAATTCTTTAATTCCAAAATTCTTGACAGAAAAATATCAACTTGACATTACGTAACTACTCAGCTATGTCTGTCAATTGACACTTCAAACAGTAAACTGAAAGAAATTAATCAGAAATTATTCAGAAATTCATTGACATTAGAGGCGACATGAATGTTTTCTGGCTAATTTCTGATTAATTTCTTTCAGTTCTACCTTGCAACGTAATATGGCTGAGTAGTTACGACATTACATACTAATTGTTTATAGGAGTAAATGGAATTCATCGGGAGTTATCTTAAGGTAGCTTCTATAGAGTCTCTATTTCTTGAGGTTCTTAAAAAGGATATTTGCAAATTGTCTGAAAGTATTCATTTCCCGTCCTTTGCCTACGAGATTATATAGCACGACAGCAGCGGCAGGAGCGCACTCCTTTCCTACGTATGGCACAAGGCTGGCTATCTGTATCTCCTTCTCGCCTAATGCTATATGTGCATTGTGGAGGTTCTTGGTGGAGAACGAGTATTCTATCTTATTGGCCACATCCTTGACAACCGTCGTTATGGTGTCGCATTTCATGACGCGCCACTCTTTGTTAGCAGAGCTGCGTATCGATTTCTCCTGTGCGACAAGCTTGACGAACTTCGGGAAGGTGTACTTTGAAGCGTAATCCTTATTTGGTATATCTACATCATTGAAGACATAATCGGTGCGCTTTCTGCGTACTACGGTAGTCGTTATGTCTCTCCTCATGCAACGAGCGACGAAATCGATGTTCTCCTGCAGCAGCTTTCTGCCATGCTCCTGCCCGCGGAAGTCATTGAAGCAGACATCCTTCAGCAGGTCATGCTCTATGATATACATGGTCAGATCGGGGCTTGCCGACTCTGGCTGGGCCACGAGACACATGCCTTCCTGTCCGGCGTATGCCCTGTCATAATACTTGTTGCCTTTATGACTGACGCATTGTGGGTTTAGCGTGAATGTCATCTGTCCGTTTGGTTCAAAGAACAGCATGAGCGGTGTGTTACGCGGAGCGTCTTCCGAGATGATGTCCGCAGGATTCTGATGGAGTTGTGTCTCTATCCATTTGGAGATTTCTTTCGTATCCTTGAAGAAGAACAGCCGCTCGCCGTCATGAGCCTTCACGAAGTCTTCATACTGCCCTACGTAGTCATGGTAATAGCTCCATCGTTCCCTCTGCCCCTCAGCATATTGGGTATATATCTTCCCGTCAATGTCTTTCCATGCCGACATTCCGTTCATCTCCCAATGTCCGTCATACTTAAAGAAAGAGGATATGACATGGCTGCATTGCCGTGACGACTTCATCGCACCTATCGAGAGGCCTTCCAACAGAAACTCCTTGCCTTTGAAATCGCGCAGTATAACGCCCCGACTGTTATGCTTCACAATCTGATATGCGCCCAGTGGCTCAAACTCTATCTTGTCTATCTGTGCCGCAATCTCGTCGTCGTCGTCATTCATCTCCAGACGTATCATCTCAGCGTATATGTGGCTTGCCTTCAGCGACAGCGGCCATGCCTGATGCTCGAATGCGCCAAGGCAATCATGGGCATAGCGCTTCTGGTCATCTGTGCCTCCACGGAAGAATTCCCATATCTGGAATTCATCGTCTTCATAGTTGTAATTGTTGTACCATCGGCCCAGGAAGCACTTGTTCTCTATCCATGTCAGCACCTTTCTTACCTCAATGGCCACGCTCTGTGTCTCTTCGCAATAGAGATAGTCTGCAAGCTCCTCGTTAGGATGTATGCCGTCCTTTCTCTCATGCCATAGCAGAAGCACCTCACGTGCCATCTGCCTGATACCCGAATTCAAGGGGTTGGCGACATTGTTTCCTCGCTCTGCCGCAATAACGAGCCACAGGACAAAGTTCACGGCGTCAAGCTCTGCCTCGGGTGAGTTCTCGTCCATAGAATCGTAGAACGGGACATATCGGCCATACATCTGATGATACAGTTTCGCAAACGTCTCAAACAGATGTGTGCCAGAGTGTATATCCTCGAAATACAATGCCAGTCCTACACAGACGTTCATGATATTCTCGTCAGTCTCCATGAATCCCAACTCCTCGTGGTATGTATCATAGATGGCATTAGCCAACTCTGCGTATTCCTGGTCTGTATTGCAACGCATCAGCCATGGATGCCTGTCAGCAATATCTGATGCTGTTATCTTCCTGATTGTATCAGCCATTCGTTTGTGGTATTATTCAAGATTTCGCGAGCTCTATGTCTTTGGAAGTTACAAGGAGTTAGCGTCACGAAGTTAAGGGGAGTTAGCGTCGCAGGAGGTAAGGGGGGCATTAAGTGATGGTATAAGACAATTGTATTCTCTGTTTTACACTTTGTGTGCCAAAGTGTAAAATGAGACTTTACACTTTGTCTGCTGCAAAATCACATCAAATATCTGGAACGTGCAAGAAAAACCGTAATTATTTGGTGTTGCATTGACATTCCACTCTATTATGGGTTCAGAGTAGCCGGCCCATTCGGCACGCCCCACGTTGTTATCTGCTAAGTGTCGTTACTGCTGGTTGGCAATATCATTCTGTGGTGTCATCCCAATCAGTGCTGCTTTCCTTTGCTCTGGCACCTGAAGGGTTGGCAGCGCCTTTGTTCTCGAAGTCAGAGCTTGTGAGGACTCCTGTGGCAGGGAGCGAGATGACTTTGGTGCAGGGCTGTATGTATTCTTTCTTGTTCATTGCTGTAATATATGTTTTTCTATGTAAGTAGCCGGTCTGCTACGGCAGCACAGGCTACTTACATGGTTTTGTGTGTAGAGTTATTTTGGCGGTTATGTACTTGTTGACCGCTTGTTGTTTTATCTAAATAAAATAAAGGCAATGATAGACATGTTGGCTACTATGGTTTTGAGAGTAGTCTTGAACGTTTTATGTCACCCCTTCGGGGTTCAGAGGGTTGGACTTCCACGACACAGGGTTTGCACCCTGTGCTATGATATGCCACCCCTTCGGGGTTCAGAGTAGACAACACGTCTATCAGTACCAAAATAAAGGATAGTCAAAATATTTTTATCTATTTTTATCTATTGATGTTTTATTCTTACCAACATATGCCAAATGGTATTCGGTCGGATATTTTATTCTTACCGTCTTCGGTCAACAAACATATAGCCCCCATTATTTTCTTACGACCTTCTTTCCTCCCGAGATGACGATGCCGCGATAAGAGTCAGTGATGTGCTGTCCGCTGATGTTGTAGTGTGCGTCAGTATCATCTGCGTTGTTAGCGCTGCTGATGCCGGTAGCGGTGTTGTTCTCGTTGAATACGACGGTGCTGATCTTAGCGCCTGCAGCGGCGTCGCTGAGTGTGAAGTAGCAACGGCAGCTGTTAATGTTTCCGTCGTTGTCAGGATAGTACAGCTTGTTCTCTGCTCCGAGGAACAGCGTCTTCTGGTCGTTGGCCGTTACAGCGTGCGGGTTGATGTTGGCATAGCAGCTGACGTTGCTGTCAATGACGCTGGTGCTGGTAGCGTTCTTCAGCTGTACCTGATGGAATACTGGGTCGGTGATGTTCTCGTCGTCAGCCTCCCACTTGATGAGGTACGGATGTCCTTCGGTGATAGCGTCGGCCTCTGTCATGTCAATGGTGAGGATGCTTGTCTGCTCGTTGTATGAGAGTCCGTTGATCTCCATAAGCTTAGCTCCTGCGAGCGGACTGTCTGCGAGTTGCTCACTGTTGAGCGAGAACGGCAGCGACAAGGTGTTGTAGTATCCGTCCTTGTAGAGCGTTCGTCCCTTGAGTGTCACGTCGCATGTGGCAGGCAGGTAGTCGGCCAGTGTCGATGTGATGCCCTCCTCGTCTTTTATCTCGAAGGTGTAGATCACCGGTACAGGAATGTTGTATGTAGAGTTCTGCATCCAATAGTTGTTGCCCTCTGGGTCAGCATCATTGAGCTTGCCGAGTAGTGTGCCGTCCTTTGCCTCTGCCGTTGTTGCGCTTGCGCATCCGCTGTATGCCGAGTCAGACATTGTTGAGAGGAAGTGGCAGTCGCTGATGACGCATGTGTTCTCGTCGCCGTCATAGTTGGCAATGATGTTCTCCGTGCATTTGTCTGTAGAGTAGACGAGGCATCGCTTTATCTGTGCGTGGCTTTGTGCATCAATCGTGTCGGCAATGCAGTATTTGCTTCTGACGGTTGGATTGATATTGGCAGAGTATACGCCCTGCATCAGACAGTCAGATATCTCTACGTTGCCACCGTTAGTGCCGTTGATGATGTGGCTGACGATGCCACCGCTGTGCACCTTGGAGGTGTTCTGTGTGTCAATGAGATAATTCCAGATGCGCTGAATCTTGGAGTTGCCGGTGGCATTGCTAACGATGGCTTCTTCGAAGTTGCCCGTGTTTGCTATCTCAACAGCCCTGTGCAGATTCTTCACTGTTGCGCCGTCGATGTATCCGAACGGAGCACAGTACTGATTGTCTCCGCTTGCAAAGAATCCGATGATGTGTCCGTTGCCGTTGAACGTTCCGCGATAAGGCTGATTGACGGTGCCTACAGCCAGCGGAGTGGTCATTGTGACTCCGCTGTATCCCTTGATATTTACTGTCAGGGCAGCGTCGACAGTGTTGTTGCCGGCATTGACAGCCTTAGCAAAGCTATACCATCTGCTGACAGAGCTAATCTCATACACACTGTCGCTGTTGAGCTCGAGTGCGTCGCAGACAGCGCAGTATCCGTAAGAGTCAAACTGGTGTGAGCCGCTGGTGGTTGTTGTGAGGTCATCCACGTTCACCTCCGTTGCGCCTTCAGCGTCCTCATAGGTTTGGCCGCAGACGTTGCATTGGTAGTGGCTCTTGACGTATTTGTCTGTGGTGCAGTCGCCCTCTCGTGCCACATACTGTATGTCGTGCTTTACGAAGCCGAGCTGCAGGCAAGCACGGTTGCTCAGCTGCCAATAGTCATCAGGCCACTCCTGGGTGTCAATAGGACGTGCCACGGCGAGGTTCTCGTCCTCTGGTATTTCCACACTGTAGTAGCAGAGGTCCTCAGCCTTTGTGCCGCCCTCCACGTATTGCGTCACGATGAGGAGGTTGCTTGTCTCGGTGTGCCAGAACGGCTTGTCGAATGTCAGCGTCTCCCATCCTGTGGTGAGTCCGCGCTGTGGTGTGCCTTCATAAACGAGCGTCATGCCGTCGGTGGTGAATGCATTCGTTACAGTAGTAGAATCAGTATCCTGCAGGTATATGCGTATCTTAGCATTTTCCTCAGCTGCCTTTGCCACGTTGTAGGCTATGGAAGCAATCTTGCCGCCGCGTCCTATCTCCGCAGCCTTGTAGAGCATTGCTGTCATGCCTGCTTCATACGTGCTATCTTCGTATAATCTGTCGTATGGAACACTTTTGAAGTCGTCTTCTACGTCACCGTCAAGCGCAGCTTCCACCATCTCAGTGCTGTATGTGATGCTCTTTGTGCCGTCAGCGTCCAAGAAGTCCTTCTCGCACCACTGGCAGTGGTAGTGTTTCGGTGTGCCTTCCTCTGTGCATGACACACCGTCGACGAGCACGGTGTTGTGCTTTGGTGTCGCGCTGGTGTTGCCGTCATCAAGTAGCAGATGGCACAGTGTGCAGTACGACCAGCTGTCGCTGCTGATGCATGTGACAGGGATGTCAGACTCAGCCGGGAAGGCATGGTCATGCTCTGTGATGGCTCCGCAGACGTCGCAGCAGTTGGCATAGGTGGTGTAGGTATGCTCTGTGCACTGTACTGCGGTAGGCACAGGATAAAGCATATCGGCCGTCTTGCACCAGTTGCCGGTGAGGGCGTTGCCGTTGAGCAGAGAGAGCGCCTCTCCGTCGAGTTGCTTGTCAGTGAGAGTTGTGCCACCGTTGTCGGCAGAGTATGTTATGGCTTCGTTGTAGTAGCAGTTGCTGATGGTGAGGTTGTCGGCAGTCTTGCGGCGTGCTATTACCTGGCAGCCATCAGTCTCGGTGCTGAAGGTGGCCGTGACGAGACAGTTCTCTATCGTTGCCGTGCCGCCCTGCTCTATCCATCCCGCGATGCCGGCGCAGTTGTAAGCGTCGGTGCCGGAGATGGTACCGTCGAAGAGACAGTCGGTGATGGTGATGCTCTGGCCGTCGCGCTTCATGCCGATGACGCCGCCGTATGTGCAGTCATCCTTTGTCGTGCTGATGCTGACGGAGCTCCACAGCCGCTGGAGAGTGGTTGTGCCGCTGGCCGAGCCTACGATGCCTCCGATGTATTGCTTGTCGCTGGCATTTATGTTACCTATGACACGGAGGTTCTTGATTGTAGCGCCGTCAACGAACCAGAACGGTGCATAATATCCGCCTGTTGCCGTAAGTTCTATGCCCAGCGTGTGGCCCTTGCCGTCGAAGGTGCCCTTGAACGGAGAGTCAGAAGATCCTGCCGGTGTTGTGACGCCGGTGACGTCTGCCGTGAGGCATGCGCTGATGTCCTCTCCGTCAGCCACGAATCCGATGAAGTTGTTCCAGTCGTCAAGGGTGCCAATCTCGAACATTCCATCATCGTTTGTCTTCAGTTTCTTGCAGTAGATGCACTTGCCCTCTGAGTAAATGTGGAGTGTCTCGCTGGCTTCTGTCTTGCCATCGACAATCAGATGTCCGCATAGTGAGCACTGTGACATGCTTGGCGAGATGCAGGTGGCAGAAATGTCTGATGTCTCAGGGAAAGCGTGTGTGTGCTCTGTGATGACACCGCAGACATCGCAGAAGTTAGCGTATGTGGTGCAGGTGTGTGTGGTGCACTGGCTTGTGGTAGGCACGGGGTGGTCCATAGTCGCCATCTTGTGCCAGTTGCCAATGTTCCATTTGTTGAGTATAGAGGCGCCATCGCTTGCGATGTCATCGGCAGATAGTGCCGTGCCGCCGTTGCCGGCAGAGTATGTTATGCCTTCGGTGTAGTAGCAGTTGCTGATGGTGAGGTTGTCGGCAGTCTTGCGGCGTGCTATTACCTGGCAGCCATCAGTCTCGGTGCTGAAGGTGGCCGTGACGAGACAGTTCTCTATCGTTGCCGTGCCGCCCTGCTCTATCCATCCCGCGATGCCGGCGCAGTTGTAAGCGTCGGTGCCGGAGATGGTACCGTCGAAGAGACAGTCGGTGATGGTGATGCTCTGGCCGTCGCGCTTCATGCCGAGCACACCGCCGTATGTGCAGTCATACTTTGTTGTGCTGATGCTGACGGAGCTCCACAGCTGCTGGAGTGTGGTGGTGCCGCTGGCTGAGCCCACGATGCCTCCGATGTATTGCTTGTTGTCGGCGTTTAAGGTTCCGGTGACATGCAGATCCTTGATGGTTGCACCGTCAACAAACCAGAACGGAGCATAATATTCGCCTGTTGCCGTAAACGCGATGTCAAGAGAGTGTCCCTTGCCGTCGAAGGTTCCCTTGAACGGCTTGCTTGAAGAGCCTACCGGTGTTGTCACGCCGGTGATGTCTGCCGTGAGGCATGCGTTGATGTCTTCACCGTTAGCCACAAGGTTTGTGAAGGCTACCCAGCTTTCTGCGCTGGTTATCTCGAATTCTCCGCTCTCGTTGGTTTTGTAGTTTCCGCAATATGTGCAGACCCCTCCGACGAAGTTGTGCAGCGTCTCGCTTGCCTCTGCTTTGCCGTCGACGAGGTATTGGTTGCAGAGTGTGCAGTGTGACATGCTTGGCGAGATGCAGGTGGCTGGTGTCTCTGATGTCTCAGGGAACTGGTGCTCATGCTCAGTAATGGTTCCGCAGACGTCGCAGAGATTAGGATAAGTGGTAAAGGTGTGTGTGGCGCACTGTCCTGCGGTAGGTATCGGATAGTCCATGATAGCCACCTTATGCCAGTTGCCGATGCCGCTCTCGCCGTTCAAAGTGGTGGCAGCTGTCAGCAGGGCCTCTGCGGTAATCGCTGTGCCTCCGTTAGATGCAGAGTATGGCGTAGCTTCATTGTAATAGCAGTTGGTGATGGTGCAGTTGTCTGTGGTTATGCAGCGTGCTATTGCCTGGCAGCCGTTGGTCTTGGTGTCGAAGGTGCCGTTGACGAGACAGTTCACTATCGTTGCCGTGCTGTTATTGCCTACCCATCCGACAATGCCGGCGCAGTTGTAAGCATTGGAGCCAGTGATACTGCCGTCGAAGAGACAGTCGGTGACGGTGACGGTTTGGCCGTCACGGTCCATGCCGAGCACGCCGCCGTAGGTGCAGTCGTCCCTTGTGGTTGTGATGTCGACAGAGCTCCACAGCTGCTGGAGTGTGGTGTTGCCAGAGGCAGAGCCTACGACACCGCCGATGTAGAATCGGTCTTTGCCATCTACCGTACCTGTGACATGCACGTTCTTTATGGTGGCATCAGAGACGAACCAGAATGGTGCATAGTAATAGCTTGTCGCCGTGAGTGCTATGCCGAGTGTGTGGCCGTTGCCATCGAATGTGCCCTCGTATGGTGTATTCTCTGTGCCTACCGGTGTCGTCACACCGGTGATGTCGGCGGTGAGGCATGCCTTGAGGGTCTGGTTGCTCTGTGCCTGGCTGACGAAGACGTTCCACTCATCGAGGGTGCTGATCTCTAGCTCTCCGTTGGCATTAGTCTCAAGCTTGCCGCAGAGTGTGCACAGCTTGTTCTCGTAGTTGTGAGTGTTGGCATCTATCTCTGCCTTGCCGTCGGCCAGCAGCTGATTGCATAGCTGGCAGTAAGAACGGCTTGGGTATGTGCAGTTGGCTGCCATGTCAGATGTCTCGGGGAACTGATGCTCGTGCTCGGCTATCTCTCCGCAGTTGTCGCAGATATACTGAGAGGTGGTGTACACGTGCTGTCCACCGTTACATGGCATGCAGAGCTGGACAGGATGTCCGAGCAGCACGTCCTTGCGCCACTGCCCGCTGCCGTCAGAGCCGTTCAGCTTCTCTACCATCTCAGCACTGGCCAGCTGTTCTGTCGTTACGGCAGTCACCTCACCATTGACTACCATGCCTGTGGCTGTGATGGTATCAAGGTAGTAGCAGTTATATTCGTTTGAGCTTGAAGAGATATAGTAGTTTGCCCGTGTTGTGTCAACATTCATGGTGCCCATGTTGAGGCAGTTGTATGCTCTTCCATATGACGTCATCCTTCCGGCTATACCAGAGCTATAGTAGGCTAACTCCGCATTTATCACACCATCGAAGAGACAGTCCTTGACGCTGCCGAGATTATTAGTTGCGACAATGCCACCGATGTAAACTTGTTGTTCATCATCTCTGGCAGAGGTGATGGTGACAGAGCTCCATAGCTGCTGCAGGTCACTTGCCTCACTACGTCCCACTATACCACCAATATACCTAAACATGCCAGCGTTGATAGTACCAGTGACGTGCAGATTCTTTACCGTTGCACTTGATAAATATGAGAAGAGAGAGTATTCTCCGCTATTAGCCGTGAGGTTGATGTCAATGGTGTGGCCCTGGCCGTCGAACACTCCGCTGTAGTATGTTGTGTAATAGGTGCCGACAGGTGTGGTCACACCGGTGATGTCTGCGGTGAGGCATGCGTTGACGTTACTATTGCCGGCGTTGACGTATTTTGCAAAGGCATTCCACTGCTCCAGCGAGCCTATCTCGAAGACACCGTCAGCGTTTACAGCCAGCTGTCCGCAGACCGTGCATACGTAGTCGTCGCCAATAACGTGCTGGCCGGAGGTGGTGACGGTCAAGTCGTCGAGCGTGGTGGCGGTGAGTGCCTTGCTGTCGGCAAAGATACTGCCGCAGTTTTTGCACTCGTAGTGCGGTTTGACATAACTTCCGGTTGTGCATGTCCCCGTTTTTTCTACATACTTGCAGACATGGCTGCCGATGGAGAATTTGAAATGTGTACAGCCAATATGGTCTGAGTAGCCGCTGGTATCAGACAGGTCACAGATATCGCTGGTGGTGCCGCTGCGATAGATGCTAGACATATAATCGTCGTCATCGAATTGGAAGTTTCGGTACAATGGTGCCGTGCCTTGCATATTGCTGCAGACAACAGTGACGACGATACTGCTGCCGGTATATATGAACGGATGCTGCAGAGTGATGGCCTCCCATCCTGACTGGGTGCCAAGAGTCAGCGTGCCGTCATACACTAATGTCATCTTATCAGCGGTGATGGGGGCCTTAGGGTCCAGTTCGTCATAATCGCATTCCGTAAGGTAAATCTTCACGTTGCCAGTCATACTGCCTACTTGCTGCACGTAGAACGACAGGCTGTTGATGATGCCACCGTAGCTGTTAATGTCCTCCTCATCGCATAAGGCCTGAGCAACGCTGTAGGTGCTGTTGCAGTATGGGAATGCATCGTTGACTATATCATCGTAGTCATCTGACTCATAGTCTGTGTAGACAGATGCGACGATGCTCGCAAGTTCATTCGTACCACTCTCGTCCTTGAAATTCTTGCCGCAGACCGTACAGTGGTAGTGGGCAAGGATGCCGTCAGCAGTACAGGTGGCAGCAACGGCCGCCACATACTCCATCTGATGCTCGCAGCTGCCGTCATCACTTGCAGACAGCGGGGCTGCTGACGCCGTCAAAGGCGATGTTTTCGCTGCAGACAACTGTTGACTGCCTACTGTCATCATGACGAGCGTCATCATGACAAGCGAAAGGAAATAGATCTTGTTCTTCATATTTTTTAATGTATTGAGTCCACTTGAAAAAGTCAGCTAAGATTTTGAGTTGAGGTGGGTTCTATAAATCCATTTTTACAACACAGAGACACGGAGACACAGAGTTTTATATAACTCATTCTCTGTAATATAGGAATTAACATCTGTGGACTCTGTGTCTCTGTGTTATTATTAATAGATGTTCCCTTGACATAATTTAGATACTAATTGAAAGTTGCAGAGCGATGAAATCACAAAGAAAATATTAGAAAATATAGAGCGATGATAGATGTGTTGGCTACTCTGAACCCCGAAGGGGTGACATATCTTAGCGTAGGGCGCAAGCCCTATGTACGCAGAGTTGTCATCCATTCT
>R12__coassemble_834_pt1 | contig 11495 bp, 7 predicted proteins | sample R12__metabat2_high_PE_039 | metagenome-assembled genome bin R12 | reverse complement strand
GGCGACCGAAATAGTGCCTTCGGGGTTCATAGTAGCCAACATGTCTATCATTGCCGAATTAATTCATTTTATGTGGGCATACATAACAAGAAAGAACTGTGTCTTCTGCGTTACTCCGTGTCTCTGTGCTGAAATTTGCGAGATAGCTGAGTAGTTACCTGATGTTAACGGCAACGCAAAATGATGCTAACGGCAACGCAATATGGTATCGTGCCATACGCTCGGAAATATGCATGATGCCAGCGGCATCAGATAAGGTAGCCAGCCATTCATATGGCTGGGATATATGACGGTAGTAATTCCCGATGCCTTTAGGTATCGGATATGGTAGCCAGCCATTCATATGGCTGGGACATATGGAGGCAGTAATTCCCGATGCCTTTAGGTATCGGATAACATTATAGCATACCTAAAAGGCATGTTCAGATTACCTGAAACGTTAGATTCCAGCCATATGAATGGCTGGCTGCCATATCGCATCGCTCGCGATGCTGCTGCTACTGAGGGAGGCATGAATAGTTACGAGTACTTACACGTAGCGATTGATTTAAGTTAATAATATTTAATAAAACGCCGCTTATAGCGTAAGTTAATAGGTTTTTTATTAACTTTGCACAAATTAACATGTAACCTCTGTCTAACACATGGTGGAAACAGCGCGCCGAGCCTTACTCAGCACATGCAGCAAATGGTCTGCCTCGCGCGCAAACCTTTATATAAATATAATAATAAAAAAAACATAACTAACTTCAAGTATGCAAAAGAACAAGACTTTGGTCAACAGAGCTAAGACAGCTGTGTTGGTTGCTGGTCTCGCAGCCATGATGGCTCCTGTTGCTGCCTATGCGGCAGAGAACACAGCGAGCGGAGTGCAGGCTGTCAATCAGCAGAATCAGATCAAGGGTACTGTCGTAGATGAGATGGGTGAGCCTATGATAGGTGTCACCGTGAAGGTAAAGGGCTCGCAGGCCGCTACCATCACCGATCTCGACGGTAACTTCACCGTCAATGCCGCTCACGGAGCTACTCTCGAGCTCTCTTACGTCGGCTACATCACACAGCAAGTGAAGGCCACAGGCCAGCACCTCGACATCAAGATGAAACCTGACTCTCACGTCATGGATGAGGTCGTCGTCATCGGTTACGGTACCGTTAAGAAGCGCGATATGCTCGGTGCTATCTCGCAGGTGAAGTCAGAGGATATCACCGCTGCTCCTGTTGCCAACGCCATGGAAGGTCTGCAAGGTAAGATAGCAGGTCTCGATATCACACGTGAGTCTGGTGAGGCCGGCGGATCGCCGACAATCCTCCTCCGTGGTAACCGCTCACTCGACGGCTCCAACGACCCGCTCGTAGTCATCGACGGTGTGTCAGGCGGATCTATCGACAACCTCAACCAGAACGATATCGAGTCTATCGAGGTCCTCAAGGACGCATCATCAACAGCCATCTACGGTTCTGCAGGTGCCAACGGTGTCATCATCGTCACTACAAAGCAGGGCTCAAAGGGCAAGGTCAGCGTTGACTTCAACGCATATCTCGGTCTCAACTGTATGCCAGCCTACCCGGAGACATACACCGGACAGGACTGGATTGACTATATGGAGAAGGGCTGGGAGGCTTACTACGGCTCATCGGTTCACGACCAGTATCCTGACGCTGACGAGGCATTCAACCGACTCGTAGGTGAGTATGGACTCTCTGACGCCGGTATCGCTGCATACAAGGCTGGCAAGAACATCAACTGGAAGGACGAGATACTCAAGACCGGCGTACAGCAGAACTACAGCCTCTCTGTCCGTGGTGGTACCGACAAGCTCACATCTTACATGAGCGCCGCATACGAGGACGTACAGGGTATGTACCGCAAGGATGAGCAGAAGAAGATCACTTTCCGTGCCGGATCTACATTCCAGATGAACAAGTTGCTCAGCATGGGATTCCAGTCAAGCCTCACATACAAGGACCGCGACAAGCGTAACTCACGCCTCTCGAAGACTCTCAACGAGATGCCGGTAGGTGACGTGTACAACGAGGACGGCACACTGAAGTGGTATCCTACTGGCTCGTCATCTGACTATGTTAACATCATGGCTGACGATATCGAGGGACAGTACGTCAACAACACTAAGTCCACCAACCTCAACATCGCTCCTTGGATAGAGATAAAGCCGCTGAAGGGCTTGTCATTCAAGACTCTCTTCAATGCTTCTCTCAACATGTCACGACAGGGAACATTCGAAGGACTCTACACATACTATAAGCTTACGGGCTCAAGCGAGGAGAAGGGCAAGCGCTCGGCTACTACCACCAACTACCACAACTGGGGCATACAGTGGCAGAATATCCTCAACTACAACTTCAAGATCAAGGAGATACACGACATCACTCTCACAGGCATCGTAGAGTGGAACGAGGGAACAACAGAGAACTACTATGCCAAGACTCTCGGCTTCGACTATGACTCTTACGAGTACTACAATATGGGTATCGGCCTCCAGCCATCCATCTCGTCTAACTACAAGAAGACACAGAAGCTCTCTTATGCTGCTCGTGTCAACTACAACCTCATGGGACGATACCTTCTCTCGGCTTCTATGCGTTGGGATGGTGCATCTGTGCTCTACAAGAAGTGGGATAGCTTCCCTTCTGTCAGCGTAGGTTGGCGCGTCTCTGACGAGACATTCATGGAGCCTACCAAGGACTGGCTCGACAACCTCAAGCTGCGTGTCGGATATGGTGTGACAGGTAACTCTAACGTCTCAGCATACTCTTCAAAGACACTTATCGCATCAGCTGACGATACACCGACACTCAACCTCGGTGGCGGCAAGGTGACAAGCTACATCCTCACAGAGGCTATCGCTAACTACAACCTTGCTTGGGAGAAGTCATACAACTGGAACGTTGGTCTCGACTTCGGATTCCTCAACGGACGTATCGACGGCAGCATCGAGTGGTACACCACCACAACGAAGGACGTGCTCTATAAGCGTCAGCTCCCTACAGCCTACGGCCTCTACACCGCTAAGTCTCCTTATAAGATGATGTCTAACGTCGCTCAGACAAAGAATACAGGTATCGAGCTCACCCTCAACACCCGTAACATCGTAGCAAAGCGCAACGGTGACTTCACATGGAGCTCTGTGCTCACATTCACACACAACAGCGAGAAACTCCAGAACATCGACCTCGGCAACGGCACTTCGGTCGATGAGCTCATCTCTCTCGGCCTCTTCATGGATCACCCGGTAAACACCTACTATGGATATAAGAAGGTAGGCATCTGGCAGCTCGGCGAAGAGGATATGGCTGCATGCTTCGGACTGCAGCCAGGACAGGTACACATCGCTGCAGCTGACCTTATCTGGGATCCTAACTACACATACACCGGATATGAGCGCGACCGTATCACAAGCACTTATACTGATGTAGAGCGCCACGGTGCTTACTACTCAGTAGATGCTGACGGCAACAAGACATACTACCGTCAGGGTACCGTACAGCGCACAGTTGACGCCAACGGCAAGGAGACAACGACTATCGTCGATGAGAACCTCTATAGCATCGGCGCTAAGGACAAGCAGATCCTCGGTCACAAGAACCCTGACTTCACCATCGGCTTCACAAACAACTTCACATTCAAGGGATTCGACCTCTCTATCCAGACCGTTATGCGCTGGGGACAGATGTGTCAGGGAGACCTCCTCGGATATGTCAGCGCAAAGAACCAGCCAAAGTCGTTCGACTACTGGACTCCTGACAATGCCACCAACGCTTTCCCACTTGCAAAGCTCGGCGTCTCTAACGAGGCAAAAGAGGCCCTCACTTATGTTGACGGCTCATTCATCAAGATCAAGAACATCACACTCGGATACAACCTCCCGAAGAGCGTACTCCAGAAGATCAATACAAGCAAGATACGTGTCTATGCCACTATCCAGAACCCATTCATCTTCGCTAAGAGCAGCATGCTCAAGGGCCTTGACCCAGAGAACACATCATCATCATTCCCTCTCTACAAGACTCTCGTCTTCGGTGTTAACTGTTCATTCTAATCTCAACTAATACAACAACAAGGATATGAAATTTCTGAAATATATATGCGTAGCTGCCGTCATCGCCTCGATGACTGCATGCTCGCTCGACGAGACATATAAGTCAGAGCTCGACCAGGACGTTGTCTATACCACTGCCTCTGGATACAACGGACTTATCAATGCCTGCTACCTCAACCTCTACTATCTCTATGGTAAGGAGGACGGCATACCTATGATGGAGATGGGTGACCTCTGGCAGAACGGTAGTGCCACAAGCAGCGCATGGAAAGAGTGTGTCAACAACTATGAGTGGAACACCGAGTGCGGCGTCAACAAGGTTGTATGGAATGCACTATATGCTACCATCGCGTATTGCAACACAGCCATCTACTATCAGGACAAGTGTACTAACTACTCAAGCGACGCAGAGGCTGACTCTACTGCTACAGAGGGAAGCTCAGCTACTTCGTCGGCTGCGGAGATGAAGGCAAAGGTCGCTGAGGCGTATTTCATGCGTGCATTCTCTTACTTCCACGTAGTAGAGCAGTGGGGTGGCGTTACTCTCACCACAACATCTATGGCTGAAGAGGGAGCGCGAGAGTATGCTTACCGCTCTACAGAGGAGGAGATCTACGACCAGATTATCTCTGACCTCATGATTGCACGTGCATCACTCCCTGTATCGCAGGGCGAGGAGCGCGGACGTGCAACTAAGGGTGCAGCAAACGCTATGCTCGCAAAGGCATGGCTGCAGCGTACACGTCTCGAGCGTGACTTCGCACAGAACCCTAACGGAAAGCAGGACAACACTCAGGCTCTCTGGTACAGCCAGGTCACCAACGACACAAAGGTGAAGTACACATCTGCACAGTGTGCTGACTCGGCTTACAAGTATGCCGAGGAGGTTATCAATGCTTACTCACTCTATCCTTCTGACGACCAGTCGTCAGGCTCTACAAAAGAGTGGTCGGGTGACAACAATAAGAACAACCAGGAGTTTATCTTCCTCGAGGCCATCGACCACGAGAACGGATACAACCCTGAGGGATGGAACCGCGGACGTACACGTCAGTACTACATGATGGGTATCGGCTCGGCTGCCGAGAACTTCGGTATCTCGGGCGAGGGCATACGCTACGGACGTTCTAACACCACTCGTGTTCACCCAACTCTCTGGCTACTCAACGACTGCTTCGAGCCAAGCGAGAACACCGTGGATACTCGTTTCAACGATACATTCTATTGGAAGTACTACATCTCTAAGTCGTCTTACCCTATCTCTTACAGCAACTGGATTGCCTATGGCAAGGATCCTTCAGCTTACAACAGCCGCCGTGCATCTACCTATACCATCACAGGTAACATCAAGACTGGCGACCAGCTCAAGGCTCAGTATCCGGGCATGAACTACTATGCTGATGCAACCACCAGCCTTAGCGCTGAGGTCTTCGAGATGGAAGATAACGATGCAGCTCTCGGATGCTATACTCCTAACTGGCCACTCGACTCTACATGGTGTGCTAAGCAGAAGTTCCTCTGCGCAGGTCTGCCATCACTCGACGGTAGCGTCAACACTGGCATCTTCGCTTACTTCCAGGAGAACGGCTCAACAGCCAAGAGTTCTTACTACCGCTCACTCTCTCCTTCGCTGAAGAAGCTCTCGCCACTGAAGTACTGCTACACCAACCAGCAGTCGCTCAACGACTTCCCTATCATCCGACTCACAGATATCTATCTCGTCGCTGCAGAGGCAACTCTCATCTCTGGACACAATCCTGCACAGGGTCTTGAGTATCTGAAGGCTGTTCGCCGTCATGCTGCTCTCGCCAAGGATGCCGACAAGATCTGTGAAGGTGTGCAGCTCTCTATCGACTACCTCGCTAAGGAGCGCGCTCGTGAGCTCTGCGGTGAGAACTGGCGCTGGTATGACCTTAAGCGCATGGGTCTGCTCAACTCGTCTTACCTCAACGGCGAGCGTAAGAACATCTACGGACAGACTTACCAGACAAAGTGGTACGTACGTCCTGTTCCACAGCAGCTCCTCGACCAGATTGCCAATCCTGACGAGTACGGCTCTAACGGATATTAATCAGCCTATCTGCAACCCTCTCTGTAGGGGATGAGTAAGATTAACTATCTTATCTACAACCCTCTCTGTAGAGGATGAGTAATAAAAATGCCACATAAGATGCAGAAGAGATTCTCTCTTATGTGGCATTTGCTCTAAAAGATGAGCTTATCTGCAAAACAAATGAGCTTATATGACATAGCAAACGAGCTTATATGGCATAGCTAACGAGCTTATATGGCATAGCTAACGAGCTTATATGGCATAGCAAATGAGCTTATATGCTAAAGTAGAAGAGTTTATCAGGTAAAACAAATGATATTTGATATGAATAGAATCGCTATTGCTCTGCTGATGCTTCTTGTCCTCCCCCTCGCGGGAGTAGGAGGAGAGCTGTACGCCCAGCGTAAGGTGCCGTTCAACGGAGTGCTGCTCGATGTCAACGGCAATCCTATCAAGAATGCCAAGGTCTATGTCACATCGCCGCGAGCTTACTGCCCTACAGACAAGAAGGGCAACTTCGGACTCACAGACGTCAAGGGCACAGACACACTCCGCATAGAGCTGAAGAAAAAGCTGTACTCTATACCTGTTGACGGACGCAAGAGCATGAAGATACGCCTTGCAGACGAAAAGGATATCGTAGCAGAGCAGGATCAGCAGCTCATCGATATCGGATACGGACACGTCAAGCGTCGTGAGCGAACATCGGCTGCTGAGGCATTCATCTCTGGCAAAGACCTCGCCGATGCCGGAGTGTCGTCAATCATAGAAGGACTATCAGGACGTGTCGCCGGACTTCTCGTCGAATACGACAACGGAGAGTATAAGGTCACCATGCGAGGCAATAAGTCTATCATGGGCCCGTCCACACCGCTGTATGTCCTCGACGGTTTCCGAACTGCCACACTCGATAACGTCAATGTCCTCGACGTTGACTACATCGAAATCCTAAAGGATGGAAGCATCTACGGCTCCGAAGGCGCCAACGGTGCCATTGTCGTTTGGACAAAGAAGTGATACCATTAACGTGGAAAATCCTCCCGCTAAGGTGGAAAATCCTATAAAAATCGCCATAATTAATTGTTTTTAACTTAATTCCTCCCCTCTACCTATTGCCGTTTCAGAAAAAAGCAGTAATTTTGTACGCGGAAAAGTAAAGTGTGAAATGGGAACAGATATCACAGGCACCAATAAGGAACGCTTTGAGAAGAATATCCGGCGCAGAGAGAAACTCACGGGGTACTTCTATGATATGTCTAAGCTGGTATTCTCCGCTACCGTGCTGACAAATATCGGAATATTCCAAGGAAACGTATCCTCCATGGATGTCTTGTCAATACTCTTTGGATTGACATTCACTGTTCTGCTGGCATGGTTTGGTAATAGAACATTAAAATATTAACTATGGAATTACTATTAAGTACAGGCTCAGGCCGAATGGTTCTTCTGTTTGGACTTGGCATATGTTTCATGATAGGCCTCAGCTATTGGACATTCCACACTGAGGCAGGCAAGCGTTGGCTTACCGATATGTAGTAAAAAGCAACATAATAAAAAACATTAACTCAAAACATAAATTTTATGAAGAAAATCTTTACTCTTGCATTCGCTGCCATCGTTGCATGCGCAGCTCACGCTCAGTATTATCAGCTCGACAACAACCTCGTGTTCTACACAACCAACGACACGCTGATGTCTGATGCGGGCGAGGCTATCTCTTATTCAACAGCTAACCTCGTTAACTCTTTCAACTCACTCGGCCTTCCTTTCTCAGGAAATGATGGCGAGAGCAATGTGAAGTATCTCATCAAGAACGACTACACCGACGCCGAGACAGGCTTCACTCTGAAGCAGGGCTGGTATCGTCCACTCCGTCTTACTACCGGTACAGTAAGCTTCACAGGCAAGTTCACCGATTCAAACACACTCTCTGAGGTTAGTGTTAATGGCTTCCGCAACATCAAGAAGGCTATCCTCTACATGGTTCCTGTAGGTGGTAACGGCAACAACGGATGGCGTGATGCTCCTGGTGGCGTACGTTTCCAGGCTCGCTATGTCAGCGTTGCTGCTGACGGTACCGTAACAAACGAGACCAACCAGACATACATCGAGACAAAGTGCGGTAAGACATACAATGATGCTCTCGCTACAGACGTTCCAACAAACTTCCTCAACACATACGTTAACCCTAACGACCTCTCTCAGTGGTCATGCGACCAGCCATTCAAGCTGACTGTTGACTTCACCAACAATGGCTCGTTCATGGAGGACGGTTCTTACGAGGTGCCTTTCGAGAGCGATTCAAAGCGCACAGAGTTTGCTCCTGTTGAGGTTGACGGTCTAACAGAGTACACCATCAACTACCTCTTCACCAAGCAGGGCGCTTGTGCTTCTACAACAGGTGAGCACTCTACACTCGAGTCTGCTTCTGGCTACGACAACTGTACAGGAAAGTTCTATCAGAAGGTTGCCTGGACTCCAGAGACCATCGTTGCCCTCTCTCTCAAGCGTAACGCATGGATTGTCGGCATCGCTTTCATCTCAGCAAATGCTGACGCAAAGAATCAGTACTGCGACCTCACCTATGGCGTAGGTGCTCAGCTCAGCGACGATCCTAACCAGGCTTACGGCCCAGAGTCATTCGACGGCGTTATCCCAGGATGGGCAAAGGGTGAGGCTGACGGCATCCAGAACATCGCTTCTGAGGCTGTCGCTGCTCCTCGCAAGACTATCGAGGGCAACCAGATCGTTATCGGCAACTACAACATCGCCGGTCAGCGTGTAAAGTAAATCACTAAACAATAGTATATACATCACGGCAGAGTTTTATGGCATCACGACATGAAGCTCTGCCGTTATTTGTTTTAAGACACCCTGCTTAATTTATTCATCGCTATCTAACTAATTGCCACATTCACTCTGTGAGCTCATTGATGACAAACCCATTAAGTAACTATATGCTACGAAGCAACATAGCACACACACTTGTCACACCCATCCTTCTGTCGCTCATGCCTTTCGTGGCAGAGGCACAGTCATCATCCTCGGCATACCGTCTTGCAGACAACAAGGTCATCTACCTTGCCAACAGCGATGTCGAAGACAGCGTCGTCACCGTCGCTCGCGTAGAGAAGATGATGTCATCGCTCGGCATGCCATATACCGGCAGCGACGGCTCGTCAGCAGCATCCATCTGCATCACCACCGACTACTACGATGCAGAGACAGGACTCCACTTCCCTGCCGGATACTATCGCGCCCACCAGTCAGGCACCTCACGCAGCTACTTCGGCGGCAACGGCATTGGCGGTCTACAGAATCTCCGCAAGATAATCTATTACTTCGCCACAAGCTACGACCCACAGTTCTCGACATATCTTGTCGATGACAACGGCAGCAGATACTCCCTCGACCCCAACAATAAATTCATCATCACCTCACCAGGCTTCAAGTACAGCCCCACGATGCTGCAGAACGGTGAGCCGACCTATGAAAGCTCCGGCCGATACTTCCAGGTTGACAAGCCTCTGAAGTTCACACTCGACTTCACCGAGGGTGGCGATCCGCTCAACGCCTTTGACGGAAAGCTCTCCGGCATCAACTCCGACACCACCTTCTATTATGCCATGTACCGCCGCATCCTCGACGCCGAGGGCAAGGCCGAGGCAGACGAGAACGGCAAGGAGATTCCTGGTGAGCGCATACTCTGGAGCCCCGACAATATCTTCCAGACAGGCTATAAGCGTCCGTCGGCATTGCTTGCCGTAGCATTCATCTGCGGCGACGACGATGCCCCGGTGCGTTACGCCTCCATCGCTGACCAGGGCAAGACTTCCAATGCCCGCTGGTATGACACCGATCCCGGCCCATCCTTCACCCCGTTGCGTGCCAACGAGCAAGCCGCCGGCTACTTCTTCTCCGACCGTTGCTCTATCACTCTCCTCGATTATATTAAGGAGACCACCGGCTACGACCTCAATATGCGTGACACCACAGAGATTGCCGGCGTCCTCACCCTCAAAGAGAACCTCAACCTCTACACCGTCATCGACACCCTCTCGACACTCTCCACCCGCAATATCTCCATGGCATTGGGCAAGCTCTCGCTGCCATGCACCTTCTCAGGCGTTGCCAACACAGCCGTAACAGCCATCAGCCAGCCATACACCGACACCGAGACCGGCATCACTCTGCCGTCAGGCTACTACCGCTGCCACTATCCCTCGACATTATATTTCTGCCAGTGGGGCTCGTCAACACATCTCCCTCGCACCGGCGTCCGCAACCTCCGCCGCATGACATTCTATATGTCACGCCCCGAATCGCAGCTTGAGCTGAAGGTCATTGAGGTAGGAATCGACAGCACACAGACAGAGCGTCTCAACACCATCGTCACCGCATCAGACGACACCGACGGCCGACGCATCATCCTCGACCTGCAGTCGCTCACCGGCTGGAGTGCCGACAAGATATACCTCGTCTCATACCGCGCCACCGACGCCAACACCGGCATCATGGCCATCTCATGGCTCTCAGCCACCGATGCAGCCTCCACCCTCTACGGCAACCTCTCCGAGTACGTCAAGTCGAAGACAGCATCGTGGGCAGCATCGCCTACTGAGCCGATGCACTACACCGCCCCTCTGCCCGACGCCATTCTCTCTCCGCAGCTCCCGTCGGCTACCACCACGTCAGCCACCCCGCGCTACAACCTTTCCGGTCAGCGCGTCGGCAGCAGCTACCGAGGCATAACCATCGAGCGCGGCGTTAAGAAAATGCAATAACTATCAATAATAACCATTTACAAGCAACATCCAAATGAAATCAAGAATCCTTATCTCTCTGCTCATGCTGATGTCCGTTCTCAGCATCCATGCAGCATGGGACGGCACCTCCGCCAGCAGCTTTGCCGGTGGCGATGGCAGCCAGTCGTCTCCCTATGAGATTGCAACATGCGAGCAGCTCGCGTATTTCGCGCAGCAGGTTAATGCCGGCATCAGCGACAACTGGAGCCGCGGCAAGTATTTCCGCCTTACTGCCGACATCGTCTTCAACGACAATGTCACAGCCACCGCGCTGGCAACACTCGAGAAAGGCACGGCATTCACCATCTGCCCTGTCATCGGCGAGTACACTAATGAGACAACATACAAAGCCTTCCAGGGCAATTTCGACGGCGCCGGCCACTCCATCAGCGGCCTCTACTACTATGATTCCGGCAATGCCATGACGTTCTTCAAGGCCATCGACGGCGCCGTAATCAAGAACCTCCACATCAAGGACAGCTACATCTATGCCGGCAACACCCTCGGCTTCATCTGCGGAGCAGCCTACGACTCGCAGATTCTCAACTGCCAGGTGACAGGCTCCATCATCGACTCCTG
>R12__coassemble_815_pt1 | contig 11649 bp, 7 predicted proteins | sample R12__metabat2_high_PE_039 | metagenome-assembled genome bin R12 | reverse complement strand
TATTGTCCTATGCTTGTCACACTGCTTGGGATGGTAAGAGTGCCATTGAAGCCGGAACATTTATGGAATGCGTAATCGCCGATACTTGTCATGCTGCTTGGGATGGTAAGGCTACCCGTGAAACCGGAACAAAGATAGAATGCGTACTGACCTATGCTTGTCACGCTGCTTGGGATGGTAAGGGTGCCATTTAAGCCGGTACAATTATAGAATGCCTTGTCGCCTATGCTTGTCAGTTTACCATTAAACTCAATGCATCCACGTCCGTTTTCGTATGTATTGCTGAGGATACCGACATTGAAAGCGCTTGTCGAATATGGCGTCACAATATTTCCATCAGACGATGTGTAATAGAAGAAGGTGTGACTGCAGACTGAGCAGACACCATCCGTAATTTTGTGGCCGAGGGCTTTTATTGTCTCTGTATAAGTACAGGAATGGTAGGTGCTTGCATCTTTTTAATACGTTGTGCTTGTCGCAGTATAATCATACGAGCCATCATTCACACATGTAGCAGCCGTAGTATTGCATGTCGGCGTCAGCGTCTCGTTGGCGGTCGCACCGCAGGTTGAGCAAGTATATTTCATAGCCACCTTGCAAGAGACCGGGGTCGAGGTGTTCGACCATGTATTGCTCGTCAGAGTGTTGTAATAGATATGCGACGAAGGGTAGTTGTAGTTGCTGTATGCTTGGGACGTTGCTCCATGGGTGGTGTAGGAATAGTACACTTTGTTGTGAGTGCTAAATGGCATAGGATAGCTGTCCTTTGTACCCTGGTCAATGTTCTGATAGAAAGAGGTGCCGCCTCCTGTGCTGCCGTTGAGGTTATAGCACAGCTCAGCAGAAGAAACCTTTGCGCTTGTAGTCTGCGTGACGCCGGAGTCCACGGTTCCTCCCGTAGGCTTGTTCAAGTAATAGCAGCGTGTATAGGTCGTGCTGCTACCGCTGTTGCGCATGAAGGCATAGTTTCCGCTGTTCGACTGCCAACTGCTGAACGTAGCGGCAGAATAGCAGTTAGTACAAGCTACGGTGTTGCCTGAGCGGTAAGCTATGAAGCCAGAGACATTGTAGCTGTTGCTGTTGCCTTTGATGGTGCCGATGTATCCGCAGTTATTCATGGTTACATCATCATCCACCTTGCCTACCATTGGTCCGCAAGACGAGTCGCCTGAGCCTGTGAAGGTGATGTTGACTGTACATATTACGTTAGTCAGCGTAGTGGCTAAGTTGTTGACATGGCCAATGACGCCGCAGGCATATTTCTTGCTTGACGATACTGTTCCTGCTACGATGAGGTTGGAGATTTGGCCACCGAACTCCTTGCAGAGACCACTGTAGTCGCTCGAGGTGTTGGTGACGCTGATAGTGATGGTGTTGCCGCCACCGTCGATTATGGCGTAACGGAACTTGTCGTTGCCCAGCATGGTGCTGGTAGAGAAGCTGCCGGTGATGTCGGCATACGACGGAGAACTGCTGCTCGTGCTGCAGCTGGAGCAGAATGAAGTCCAGTCGCTGGCATTAGCAATCTTGTAATGGCTGCTGGATGTGCCGGAGCCGGAAAGAGCCCACGACAGTTGTGGGCACATCGCCATCATGACAACTGCCATGAGGGCGGAGAGGAGAAGTCTTGTTTTCTTCATTTGATGTTATTGTATTTCTTTTTACACAGAGGACACAGAGAAGACAGAGGTCACAGAGCCTTTTAGTTACACAGAGGACACAGAGGAGACGGAGGACACGGAGCCTTTTAGTTACACAGAGGACACAGAGGAGACGGAGGAGACGGAGGTCACGGAGCGTGTGAACCTGTCAGCAACAAAAGGATTACAAAGTTACAGAAAATAATTAAGACAAGGTGTAAGGAAAGCCAAGAAATGTGTAACTTTCCTCTGATTTAGGTGTAACTTTCCTCTGTTACAAGGCGTGAAATCAGTGTTTTCGTGGAATTATCTCCTCAAAAAGTTGCGTATTAAAAAAAAACATTGTAACTTTGCAGCCATACAAGAAAACGATAAGATTATGGCAGCAGTAGCATATGACACTTGCAGTCAGCAGTCAGTTGACATGGCTCCCGTTTTGAACCACATTGACGTAATGCTTGATGAAATGTGGGAGAATGGTAAACTCAACCAGAAGCGTCTTGACGAGATTTCGCAGATGCATCTTCACACTGACTTGTAATGCAACGAATAGTATTAGACACAAACAGCCTGATACAATGCCTTCCGTCAAAGAGCATCTACCATCCTATCTGGCAGAGCATCTTTGATGGTACGAATTTGTTGTGCGTATCAACAGGCATACTTAATGAGTATGAAGAGATATTGTGTAAGCTGACAAGCGAAGAACTAGCCAAGGCCGTTGTTGATGCTATTCTCAAGAATCCTTACACCATTTATATTGACCCTCGCTTCAAGCTGAATCTTATCACTAATGATCCTGATGATAATATGTTTGTGGATTGTGCCTTTGCCTCAAACGCAAAATATATTGTCACAAACGATCATCACTTCGATATTCTGAAGACAACACGATTTCCACAGTTTGAAGTGATGACAATACAGAAGTTTTTGTTGGCATATAAAGGCTGACCGTTACCCTTGCCGCTTCCATTCCACGGGTGTCATGCCGGTGGAGGCCTTGAAGAGGCGCTGGAAGTAAACGCGTGATGAGAATCCGCATTCGGTGGCTATGACATCGTTGCTGTAGTCGGGATGCTCGCGTAGCATGCGCTTTGCCTCCTCCATGCGTATGTTGGAGAGCCACACGCGGAATGTGGTGCCCTCATGCTGCTGCAGGTACTGCGTGAAGGCATCCTTCGCAAGGTTTGTCTGACGGCAGAAGGAGAGGAGCGTCAGTTCAGAGTCGCGGTAGCCACGATGACTGCGCCAATAGGCGATGGCCTGCTCTGTCTGGCCGTGCGGGTTGGCAATGGTGTTGGTATCTGCGTTCATGGCTTGCAAGCGTCCTTCTGCCGAGCAAGTTTTTTCGTCGCCGTTATTTTCCCTTCCCCTCGGGGAGGTTTGGAGAGGGCTGCTTTCATCCTCTATCACCTCTGTTATGCTGTGCATGCGGAAGCCGAGGACGATGAAGCTGATGACGTAGATGACCATTGACGCCATCGCCAAGGGCGCGAGTACTGCCATCACCTCAGCCCTAAAAATGTAGAACGGCGAGGTGGCGGCAAAGAAGAGCATCAGTAGTGATCCGAATTTCATGCAGAGCATATAGTTGCCGGCAGGCTCGCCGAGCTCACGGTCGAGGCGCTTGCGTATGCGCCGCAGCTCTATCGCCGGCATGCCGAAAGCGAGGAGTATGGAGAGGAAGTACACGAAGTCTGCCGCATACAGCCAGCCGCCGATATGCAGCGAGCCGTGCAGCACGATGCCTATGGCGATGAGTGCCACTATCAGCACGTATGCCGCCGCCTCGATGATGGCGAAGCGTCGCAGGTTGCGGCCGGCAGTCTCCAGCCGCAGCTGGGCATAAGAGAGGAGATATCCCGATGGCGCATACAGCAGGATATTGGCGAGGGCACCAACATCGACACCCATCAGACGCAGACCGAGTGTGAGCTGCAGGGCATAGTGTAGCGTATATATGAGCATGGCGGCAGTCGTCAGCCATCGCGACACCTCGTAGCGCTGCGGGCTGCCGTCCTGCAGGAAGTGTGCCGTCAGCAGGCTTATCGACAGCACGGCGGTGGTGACGAAGCTTCCGACCTGGTATGTGGTTATGATGAATTCTGGCATAAGTGATCAATTATTCCGTAATGTAGCGATTTTCCACTTTTTCCAATCGTACAGCTCAAATCTTTTTCATCTAAGGTGGGTTCATCTAAGGTAGTGTGTACTCTGCCGTCAGCTTTGGCGGCGGCATGTGTGGGTGCAAAGTTACGAATAATCTTTTGATTACGCAAGAAAACGGTCATAATTTAGTTACAATTTGAAAGTTGAAGGCGATGAAATCACAAAGAGAATATTAGAAAATATGGTTCATCCGGAAATCGGGTTGGTAGCATATATGGGAACTGAAAGAAATTAACCAGAAATTATTCAGAAATTTCTTCCACCTGTACGATTGAAATTCCGCCTTATTATGGGTAAAGTGGAAAGTGGAGAGTGGAAAATGTAAAGTGGAAAGATATGATTACCATGTCTTGCCAATATGTGCATGGTAACCTTCAGAGTCCAGGAATGCAATAAGTGGTGGTAATCATAACTTTCCACTTTCCATTTTCCACTTTTTCCAATCGTACAGCTCCAAATTGTGCGGATTTGGTCCGCCGGCAACCTCAAAAAGCAGAATCAGCTTGTCTGAATAATCAGCGGGGTTAGTTGACGATGCTTGCTGTCGTCAGGCGTGACGGCAAATGGTGTTGCTGCTCTCTCATTCGCCCTCCCTTTGGTTGACTGATAGGAAATGTATAGACATTCTCGGGATTTTTAGTGCATGACATAGCAAAAAAACATCGAGTTTGCAGCGGAATGTGCAAAAAAAAACAAGATTCCGCTTGCATCTCGATATTTTTTTGTAACTTTGCCGCAGAAAAAAACAGAATACAATATGTTAATAGGCAGGCAGAATGAGCAGCAGCGCCTCAGAAGCGCATTCGAGTCAGAGTACTCAGAGTTTGTGGCCGTGTACGGTCGCCGTCGTGTGGGCAAGACATTCCTCGTCAGAGAAACGTTTGGCTACAAGTTCACATTTCAGCACAGTGGTCTTGCACAAGGAACACGAAGCCAGCAGCTTAAAGCATGGCGTGCTTCGCTGAAAGAGTGCGGTCTGAATGTCAGCCATACTCCGTCGAACTGGCTTGATGCTTTCGCTCTGCTGAAGGAGCTTGTCAAGAGTTCACCAGAGAAAAAAAAGGTGATATTCATCGACGAGCTGCCATGGATGGACACCCATGCATCGGGACTAATTCCTGCGCTAGAGAACTTCTGGAACTCATGGGCGAGTGCTCGAAAGGATGTGCTGCTGATTATCTGTGGCAGCGCCACATCATGGATTATCAACAAGATAGTTAAGAACAAGGGCGGGCTGCATAACCGCATAGACTACAAGATTCCTCTCCGGCCATTTACGTTGCGAGAGTGTGAACTCTATATGGAGAGCCGCAAGGTGAAGATGTCTCGCAAACAGCTTACTGAAGGTTATATGATTATGGGCGGAGTGCCGTTCTACTGGAAAGCGATGCAGAAAGGACTTAGTCTGGCACAGAATATCGACCAATGCTTCTTTACACCTGACGGTGAGTTCTATGAGGAGTTTGATGCCTTGTATGCCTCTCTCTTCAAAAGACCGGAAGGCTATATAACTGTTGTGAGCCTGTTGGCAAAGAGACGGTCTGGTATGACACGCGACGAACTGATACATGCGGGACACTTCGTCGACAACGGAAGCTTCAGCCAGATGCTCAAAGATTTGGAGAACTGTGGCTTTATCCGCAGTTATTATGTAGTAGGCAAGGAGAAAAAAGACGCCATATTCCAGCTGATAGACCCTTTCACCATATTCTATTATGAGTTTATTAGCAATAATAGCAAGAGAGACCCGCAATATTGGACTCATAGTCTCAACACTTCAACATATAAGACATGGTGCGGATTGAGCTTCGAACGTGTGTGTATGCTTCATACAGCTCAGATAAAGACAGCCCTTGGCATCTCTGGTGTTATCTCTGGTGTCTATTCATGGCGCAGCCGGAATGGAAATCCCGGCGTGCAGATTGATATGGTCATCGATAGGGATGATGACATCATGAGTATGTGTGAAATGAAATATACTGCTTCGCCATGGGAGATGTATGCTCGTGACTTGGAAAATATGCAACACAAAGAGGATGTGTTCGTTGCAGAGACTGGCACAAGGAAAGCAATCCATAAGATCCTTATAAGTGCCAATGGAGTGGTGCGCAACGAATACTCTGACGATCTTCAGAAAATCATCACCCTCGATGATTTATTCAAGGAGTGAGGCGCACAGAAAGGAACCTACACCTCTGTCACGATGCCTGTATGGTCAAACTCGTTGATGGCGATGAAATCACAAAGAGAATATTAGAAAATATAGGCCAAAGGGCCTCTTCCATAAACGACAAAGGGGGCTGGCACATTGTGTGCCAGCCCCCAAAGGTTGTTATGTGTTACAGAGATGATTAATATCCAGGGTTGCGGAAGTCTTCGCCGTTCTCCATGAGGTCGATGTATGTAGAAGGGATAGGCTTCAGCACGTAGTTGACGTTGTAGTACTTCGCTAGGTTAGGGTGTGTCTCGGTGAGGTATGATGCGTCGTTGAGGTATCCTACGCGTACGAGGTCGAAGAAGCGGTTGTACTCTCCGCAGAGCTCACGTCCGCGCTCGTCGATGATGTAGCGGAGGTCTACGCTGGTGGCCGGGTTTGCACCGGCGCGGTTGCGTACGGCATTGACATACTGCAGAGCCTTGGTGTTGTTGCCTGTCTGCAGAGCTGCCTCTGCTGCAATGAGGTAAACCTCCGGTGTACGCATGATGAATGTTGCGTTGAGGTTGCCGAGGCGGTACTTGGCGTATGACTCTACGATGTAGTTGCTTGAGTTGTGCTTGTTGAGCACAGGCCAGAAGTAGCGCAGAGGGTTCTCTGTGCCGTCGCTGTTGTTGTCGATAATCTCCTTGCTGCTGTCGCTGTAGAGCTTCTTGTAGTCGATGAGGAGGTATGGGCTCTTGCTGGCGTTGGCCACCTCTGTTGCGTAGTCAGCATCCTGTGGCATGACAAACTTCACGGCCTTGTCGCCGAAGTTCATGACAGTACCTTCGAGTGATGCGTCCTTACCGTACATCTTGCAGTCTTCGGCAGTCCAGGTGTATGAGCTTGGCGTAGAGGCATTGGTGTTGGCGTCGGTATAGTCCTGGCGGTTGCAGTTCCACTCTGTTGTGAACCACTGGTGGAATCGTGGATCGAGTGTGCCGTCGCTCTGTACGAAGAGGCTGAGTAGATGCTGTGTCGGCATGAAGTCGCCCTCCTTAGAGCCTTCCCATAGCTGATGGTCCTGTCCGAGGTTCTGTCGTCCTCCGAAGTGTGACAGCCAGCAGTTGAAACGCTCGTCGTTACGGTTGAGGTTGGCGAGACCTGTTGATCCTGACTGTGCCTTTCCGTCGACAGCCCAGCGCTGCTTCCAGAGAGCCTCGGTGTTCTCGTAGTTGTTTGCCTCGTCGAAGACGTCGGCGAGGTTAGTGTACATGTGTACGTTGTACTTTGCCTGGTTGTTGAGGAGCTCCTCGGCAGCAGCGAGGGCGTTCTCATAGCAGCTCTGCTTTGTCACCGTTGTGCCGTCTGCCCAGCGGCTCTCCTGCAGGTATGCCTTAGCGAGGAATGCCCATGCAGCCTTGCGCGGTGGGTCGGTAGTGGTCTTGTTGTCGCCAATCTTGAGGTTCTCGCATGCGAACTTGAGGTCAGGAATGATGACCTCCTCGTAGATTGTCAGCGGGTCGGTGCGCTTTGGTGAGTAGGTGATGTTGTCGCCGCTGGTGTCGGTGAGCTTCACTACTCCTCCGAACTGCTCCACGATGTTGAAGTAGTATACGGCACGCATCATGTGAGCCTCGCCGAGGTAGCTGTTCATTGTCTCCTCGTCGAGAGTCTTGTTATACTTGGCATAGTCGATGGCGGTGTTACATGCACCAATGCCGTCATATGCACAGTTCCAGTAGCCAGAGAGGTAGTTGGTGTTCTGTGCACCGCCGTACCAGAAGTAGTTCTGCTGGTTTGTGACGAAGTCAGCAGCAGATGTCCAGAGGTCGGTCTCTGCCTCAGCGAGTGCCATATATCCTGCTGTCACGGCCTGTGCCTTGCCCCATCCGCCGGTACCGTCTGATGTGCCGTAGAAGTAACGTGCCATGGCGAAGTAGCATTGGTTGACGAGAGCCTCGTAGCTTGACCCCTCGGCGTATTTGTCCATTGTGCCGGCACCAGGGTTGTACTCCTCAAGCATATCTGAGCAAGAGGTGGCTCCTGTGAGCATGGCGGCACCTAATATTGTGCTTAAAATATGTTTTGTCTTCATAATTGTATCTATGTTTTATGGAATAAGGAATAAAAGAATAAGGATTAAGGTTTGTTTGCTTAGCCAGTATTCATTCATTCTTAATTATATAAGGAATAAAAGAATAAGGATTAAGGTTTGCTTTCTTAGCCGGTATTGCAGAGCTAAGAATCCTTTGGCAAACTTAGAATAACTTTCTAAGCAGATTACCTTTGCTATTATGATGTCTCCATGATAGGTGTGGTAATCATAACTCTTAACTCTTAACTCTTAATTCTTAACTCTTAATTTAGAATGTTACGTTAACACCGAATACATACTCCTTGTAGGTAGGGAATGCGTCAGAGCCGCCGGTCTCAGGGTCGGTATCCTTGAGCAGGCTGTTGCATACTATCCATGGGTTGTAGGCTGTAACGTAGAAGCGTACGCGCTCCATGAATGCCTTCTTGACGAGCTTCTCCGGCAGGGTGTAGCCGAGTGTGATGTTCTTTACCTTGAAGAATGAGCCATCGACGTAGCAGAGCGACTCATAGACTGTGGTCTGCTTGCTGTAAGAGCCAGGGCGTGGGTAGTAAGCGCCCTCGTTGGTTCCTGCCACCCAGTAGTCGGCGCCTGAGATCTGGTTGACTGTGATGTCGCTTGATGCTGTGTAGCGTCCGAGCATGTCTGACTTGATGGTCTGTCCGAGACGTGCCATCATGTGGATGCTGAGGTCGAAATTCTTGTATGTGAAGTTGTTGGTGAGACCGAGAATCCAGTCAGGGTTGCTGTGTCCGAGCACCTGGCGGTCGTCAGTACCGTAGGTGTGTACGCCTCCGTCGCCGTCCTTCTCGTTGGTAGCCACCTTGATGAAGCCTGGCTCTGCGCCGTACTTCGCAGCCTCAGTAGCCTCTGCTGTTGTCCAAATGCCGAGGTACTTGTAGCCGTAGAGTGAGCTGATAGGCTCTCCTACGAAGATGTTCTTGCCGTTGGTGGTGTCGAGGTAGTAGCCTGTGGTAGAGTTAGGAATAGAGAGCACCTTCTCCTTTGCCCATGTTCCGGTGAGAGTGGTGTTCCATGTGAAGTCCTTTGTGCGGATGTTCTGTGTGTTGAGCGTGAGCTCTATGCCGTGGTTGGCTGTCTCGGCGAGGTTCTGCCATGTTGTGATAGGCGAGCCCCACATGGTGATGCCGGCGGTGATAGGAATCTGCTGCTTGTAGAGGAGTCCCTTTGTCTTCGTGTTGAAGTACTCGATGCTACCAGATATGCGGCTGTTGATGAATGCGAAGTCGAGACCGATGTTCCAGTTGTATGACTTCTCCCATCCGAGTGTCGATGAGCCGTAAGAGTTATACTGTATGACATCTACGCGCTCGCCGTCACGCATGCCTGTGCCAGAGAAGTAGTAAGGTACAGACTGTGTTGCATAGGCGTTGCCGTCAGAGAGTCCTGTCTCGTTGGTTGTAGAGAGCATACCGGCGTTACCGGTGATACCGTATCCTACGCGGAGCTTCAAGTTGTCGAGCCATGACTTTGTGCCCTCCATGAACTTCTCCTCTGTGATGCGCCATCCGATAGCGACAGCAGGGAATGTATCCCACTTCTTGCCTTCTGCGAACCATGACACGCCGTCCCAGCGGTTAGAGACGTTGAGGAGGTACTTGTCCTGATAAGAGTAGTTGAAGCGTACGGCGTAAGAGAGCTTCTGCCACTTCTTATACTCAGAGTAAGACTTTGAGTCGCCGCCCTTTAGCTGATGCCACTGGTATGCGTCCATGGCGATGCCGTTAGAGTAGGCACGTGCATACTCCTGCTCGTTGACGATGTATGAGCTGATGCCCTGGATGCCGAAGGTGTGGTCGCCGATCTCCTTGTTGTAAGAGATGATGTTCTCCCAGTTGTACACCCACTTGTTGGTGTTGCTTGACTCAGCGAACGGTGTCGATGCGTATGATGGGTGTGTAGCGTCGGCCTCGTCGCCGCGGTACTTACCGTTGCGTGCGTGGCTGAGTATTGCGCTGAGCGATGTCTTTGCAGAGACGCCCTTGAACGGAGTCCATGTCAGCGAGCCGTTGAGGTTGAGCTGTGTGGTGCGTACGTTCTCGGCATACTGGTTCTCGATGTAGTCGCCCAGAGGAGTTGTCTTGCCTGGGATGTAGATGTAGTTGATATTGCCGTTCTCGTCGTATGGGTCGCCGAGAGGGAGAGCGGTAAGAGCGTCGGTGAATGTGTGCTTGTTACCGTTGTTGAGGTTAGAGTAGTTGAGGTTGGAGGTGAAGCTTGCTGTGAGCCACTTGTTCAGCTCCTGGTCGATGTTGAGGCGCATCTGATACTGATTCTTGTTATCGGTCTCGATGATGCCGTCAATCTTGTTGTATGATGCAGATGCGAAGATCTTCGTCTTCTGTGTGCCGCCGGAGACAGACATGGCGTACTTCTGCTGTGTGGCGGTGTTCTTGATCTGGTCAACCCAGTCAATCCACTTGCCGGCCTGGTATGCCTGCAGATAGTCGCTGTTGCCGAAGAGTGATGCGTCGTCAACCGATGTCACGTCGTGGCTGTAGAGATATGCTGAGCGCTGGTAGGTCATCCACTCGTCGCCCGTCATGCCATGCTGGAAGTTCGGCTGGCCGCTGACGCCGTAGTAAGCGTCGAAGGTCACGCGGGCCTTGCCCTCCTTGCCACGCTTCGTGGTGATGATGATGACACCGTTGGCACCTGCAGAACCGTAGATAGCGGTTGATGAGGCGTCCTTCAGCACGTCGATGCTCTCGATATCGTTAGGGTTGATGTCTTCGAAGCTGCCGCCCTGTACACCATCGATGATGAACAGCGGAGCGTTGTCGCCGTAGATAGAACGGCTGCCACGCAGCAGAATGCTTACCGAGCTGCCGGCAGAGCCGGAGGTCTTCGTGATATCGAGGCCTGCCACCTTACCCTGCAGCGCCTCCATGGCGTTAGGAGTAGGCGAGATGGTGATATCCTCGCTCTTCATAGATGCCACAGCACCCGTGAGGTCCTTCTTCTTCACCGTGCCGTAACCAACGACAACGACGTCCTCCAGACCTACGAGGTCAGGCTCCAGCTGTATGACGATGCCCTCGCGGACATTTACCTTCTGCGACTTGTAGCCGGCATAGGAGATATTGACGAGAGTGCCCTTCGATGCATCGTAAGAGAAGTCGCCGTTGACATCTGTCACCGTGCCCGACTTGCTCGTCGTTGACATCACCGTGACGCCGATGAGTGGCTCGCCGTCTTTATCGACGACATGGCCCTTGATCACTTTTGCCTGGTTAGTGCTCTGCACCGCCTGCGTCGGGACATTCCCTGCGTTAGCGGACAATGGCGATAATGCCATGGCAGCACCAGCAACAAACAAAGCCTGCAAACTCTTGCTAATGAATTTTGTCTTTTGCATAGTTGATAGGTTTAGGTTATTTTTATAATTGTTAGTTATAGTTATGCTCGTTGCATATTATGGTTGTGCATGTCTGATTTAGCTAATGCAAAGTTACTTAATTTTTATCAACTGCGCATCTTTTCTTTGATAATATTAACTTAAATTAACCGCTTGCCGTTCTCTAGTAACTATTCGTAACTATTCAGGCCTGGGCATACGGCATTGCATCACCATATCTGTGTGG
>R12__coassemble_812_pt1 | contig 11665 bp, 4 predicted proteins | sample R12__metabat2_high_PE_039 | metagenome-assembled genome bin R12 | reverse complement strand
CTATATAAATAGGTGGGTGTGCCGAGCGATGAAATAACAAAGAGAGGCCCCCCAACCCCCAAAGGGGGAGCATAGCAGATACTATCGTGCAGTGAGGTGATTTGAGACATTGTTTGGAGAGTGCCGGTGTGCCGAGCGATGAAATCACAAAGAGAGGCCCCCCAGCCCCCAAAGGGGGAGCATAGCAGATACTATCGTGCAATGAGGTGATTTGGGACATTGTTTGGAGAATGCAAGTGTTCCGAGCGATGAAATCACAAAGAGAGGCCCCCCAACCCCCAAAGGGGGAGTATAGCAGATACTATCGTGCAGTGAGGTGATTTGAGACATTGTTTGGAGAATGCCGGTGTGCCGAGCGATGAAATCACAAAGAGAGGTCCCCCAACCCCCAAAGGGGGAGCATAGCAGATACTATCGTGTAGTGAGGCTATTGGGGACATTGTTTGGAGAATGCCGGTGTGCCGAGCGATGAAATCACAAAGAAAATATTAAAGAATCGAAATTGTGAAAATAAGCCACGATTCGTAGGCAATAGTGCTGCGTATCGTGGCTTGTTTTGTGCCGTCATGTTACTATTATTGCTGGCGTTAGTATCTTCTGACGCTGGCGTTAGTATCTTCTGACGCTGCCGTTAGTATCTTTTGGCGCTGCCGTTAGTATCTTTTGACGCTGCCGTTAGTATCTTTTGACGCTGCCGTTAGTATTGCCTTATAACGTAAAGACTCAGTAATTACATTGCAATTACTGAGTCTTTACTGTGCAATTACTGAGTCTTTACTGTGCAATTACTGAGTCTTTACGTCGTCAGAAGATGCTAATCGACGTCTAAACAGATACTGATGAGTGCGCCAACAGATACTGATGAGTGCGCCAGATGATGCTGATGGCTCTTTCGCTCGTTGTCTGGGAAGTTCTCACGATAGCCATTTGGTAATCATAATTCTTAATTCATAACTCTTAATTCATAACTTCCCTTGTGGGGTATGCTATTTCCCATCGATCATCTCGAGGAGCTGTGCTGCCGTGATCTTGTGGCTCTCGTTGGTGCCGTCGAGGAGTGATGTGGCGAGGTCTCGCTTGTGCTCGTGTAGACGCAGAATCTTCTCCTCTATGGTATTTGCGGAGATGAGGTGATATACGGTGACCTTCTCTGTCTGCCCTATGCGGTGTGCACGGTCTGTGGCCTGCTGCTCTATGGCTGGGTTCCACCATGGGTCGAGGTGTATGACGTAGTTTGCGCCGGTGAGGTTCAGTCCTAATCCTCCTGCCTTGAGAGAAATGATGAACAGCTGTCCCTCGCCTTTCTGGAATGCCTTCACCATCTGCTCACGCTTCTTCATAGGTGTCGTGCCATCGAGACAGAAATATTTCATCTCCTTCAGTGCGGGGCATTTGGCAATGGCGTCCTTTGCCATGTCGAGGAACGACGTGAACTGTGAGAATACCAATGCGCGGTGGTGGTTCTGGTAGAGGTCTGTGACGAGCTCGGTGAATGTATCGAGCTTAGAGCATGTCCCGCTCCATGACTTCTCTGCGAGCTTTGCGGAGCATGATGCCATACGTAGGCGTGTGATCTCTGCCAGAGCATTCATATTGACTTTCTTGCCCGCCGACTCGAGACCTTCGAGCTCCTCCTTTGCCTTACGACGGATGACCTCATAGACAGACATCTCTGAGGCGGAGAGCTCTACGTGCAGCGTTATCTCCTCCTTGTCAGGCAGCTCCGTTGCCACCTCCTGCTTTGTGCGTCGCAGCATGAACGGCTTGATGGTGCGCTGTAGTAGCTGTCGTCGCTCGGTATTGCCTCCTGCCTCTATTGGCGCGATGAACTTACGGCTGAACTGCTCGTAGGAGCCGAGAAGCCCCGAGTTGACGAAGTTGAAGAGGTTCCACAGCTCTCCGAGGTGGTTCTGCAATGGTGTGCCGGTGAGGATGATGCGGTGCTGTGATTGCAGCTTCATGCATACTGCCGACTGCTTCGTGTCGCGGTTCTTGATGGTGTGTGCCTCGTCGAGGCAGATGGTGCCCCATTTCTTGTCTACCATAGCCTCTTCCTGTGTTATGGTGAGGCCGTAGGTGGAGACGATGACAGTGCCGCTGTCGGCATCGCTGATGGCTTGCTGCCGGTCGGCCTGCTCGTTGAGGATGATGACCTGTAGTGTCGGTGCGAAGCGATGCAGCTCAGCCTTCCAGTTGGGCACTACCGATGCCGGTGCTAGTACGAGTGCTGCTCCGTCGGCCTTCTTTGCGAGCATGAAGGCAATGGCCTGTATGGTCTTGCCGAGGCCCATATCGTCGGCGAGGCATGCTCCTGCTCCCCATGAGTCGAGGCGTGTCATCCACTGGTAGCCTATGAGCTGGTAGTCGCGCAGCGTGGCATTGAGCTCTTCAGGTACTTCCGGCTCGAGCTTTGCCGACTGGCGTATCTTCTTCTTCAGGTCGCTGACGGCTTTCGGGTGCTTTATCTCTAAGTCGCCGTCGAGGGCATCGCCGAGGAGTGCCACTCCGACAGCGGGTATCTGTGTCTTGTTGCGTGAGGTGGAGGCTACGGCGGAGAGGCGTGCGAGCTGCTTGCGAAGGCTTTCGGAGAGTGCGAGATACTGGTCGTCGGCGAGGCGTATGAATCTGCTGCGGCTGATGCTGACCATATCGAGGAGCTGTGCCATGGAGAGCACGGTGTCGTCGTCGATATTGATGTTGCCCTCAAGGTCGAACCATCCGCCGTGGCTCTTCAGCGAGACTTTCCACTCGGAAGGGTTGGCGGCCTTGAGATGTACCTTCTCGCCTTCAGGCCATTCTATGAATCCCTCGTCCTGATGGTCGCGTGCGAAGTCGAGGAGCAGCAGCAGGTCGTCGGGCTGTAGGAGTATTGGCTGCTCCATGGTGTCGATGCCTTCTTCTTCGAGATAGTCTATGAAGAGCGCCGCATTGTTCTTCTCGCGTTTGAGCGATCGCTTCACCTGATAGCGTGTGCCGTCGGCGGCATCGAAAATGATGCGCTCGCCCTTGCCTGGTGTGAAGCTCTGGCAGCCGCCTTTGAGTGGCGTGACAGAGACGGTGAGGAGATATGTGCTGGCCTGCTGTGTTATGCGCAGGCATACGATGCTCTCGCCCTGCACCTCCTCGAGCTGCTCTGCGCCTTCTATGAAGTCGGTGTGTACCTCTACGGTCTTGCTGACGAGGGGGAACACCTGTTGCAGCAATGGCTCGGCATCGAGAGGCATGGTGCCTATGAGTGATAGCTGCTGCAGCATCTGTCGCTCCTTCGGCGTCGTGGGGTAGTATGTTATGCGGTAGTTGTCTTCGTCGAAGTGATAGATGACGGAGGTCTCCAGGTTGACTTCTTCGGGGATGTTCGTCTGCAGGCGTATGGAGACATCGTCTTTCTGCAGGGAGATGAAGGGTTTCTCTTCTCTCACCTCGAGGGGCTCGTAGTCAGTCCGGTAGTAAGTGCCTACCATTAGTCGGTCGTCGGTGCCAGCGAGGTATGGCAGTATCGCTGTTAGCCGTGGCTTTGACGAATAGTCTCCGGTGCGACGGCATTTCTCATGTATCTTGGCGTCGATATCGTCCATGGCGAATCGTCCCTCGTAGTATGCTAAGTCGGAGATGTTCTTGCCTTTGCTCCATGCTCCGCTCTTCAGGCGTCGCTGCTCGCGGACATCCACCTCGTCATTGTATTTGTTGCAGATGTATATGCAGCGTGCGTCGACCACTTTGGCGGCAGCGTCGTCACCATTGCTGTTCTCTTTCTGGAAGATATTCTCAAGGATAACCTCCCACTGCTCTTTGCGTCGTATGCGTGTCAGCAGCGGTTCTCCGCCATAGAGTGTGTTGAGCTGCTGCCGTTCTTCGTCGGAGATGGGTAGGTATTTCTGCAGCTCATGGCGTATGAAAGCAACAGAGGGGATATAGCGCTCGAGCTTCAGCGATGGCTTTGTGCCGCTATAGGCTATCTTGTCGGCACTGATGCCAAGATACTTCACGAGGAGGAATGACAGCTGTGCCGGTCCTTGCCAGTTCTTCTTGATGTGGCGGTGGTAGAGCGAGTCGGTGAGGCGTCCATAGGCGATGGTCTGCGCCGTGTCTTTGAAGTATGTGCAGATGACGTCCACGGCGTCGTGGTCGCGGGTGTCTCTTATCAGCGGCTTGTGTGTCATTGCCTCCAGCTTCTTGCGTGAGGCGTCGCTGTCGTCGAGGACGTAGAGCATGGCGAGGACGTAGTTGGAGAGGTATCCTCCGAAGATGTTCTTCTGTGCGCTCGACATATTGCGGTTGTAGATACGCAGCGCTTCTTGTGCTGTGCTAAGTGCGGTGGCGTAGTCGCCAGCGATGGCGAGGCGCGTCATCTCTGCTATCTTGTAGTAATAATCGTCGCTGCTGATGCTGAACTCTGTGAAGAGCCACTCTCCTGTAGCGAAGTATATATTTATGCAAAGCTCGGCAAAGTATGTGTGGTAGGTAGCGAGCAATGCCTTGTCGCATTCCTTCAGCCTACGTGCCCATAAGATGGTGGCCTGTGGGTCGGTCTCGAACTTCTCCCCGATGAAGCTGGCGAAGATAGTCTTGAAGACGGATTTCGGCAGAAGTGGTATGGTGGGTATCATCACGTCTTCGTGTATGATGGGCGTGATATAGCTGAGGAATTGTGCCGTGCGTCCGTATGCACTGAGGTTAGGCATTTTGGGTGAGAAGCCTTTGCTGACCTTGAGTCCTTTTGCCTTGGCTGTTACTGCTGCATGGTAGATATTTACGAGGCTCTGTATGAAGATGTTGCATTCGTTGGCGAAGAATTCGTCGTAGAGCTTGACGTTTGGTGCCCATAGTGTCTGCAGCCAGTCGGGATGCTCTGTAAAGAGGAAGAAGAGAATGTAGAAATAGTATTCTGTGGCGACGGTCTTTGTCTCGCTGTTGTTCCAGTAAGCTGTGCTCTTCTTCACGATGAGGCCTCGTGTGGAGAAGATGTTTATGGCATCGCTGAGCCATCTGAGCTTGGCATCGGCATTGTTCTTATGATAGCGTGCCTTGAAGACCTCATCGATATCTCCGTTGGTGTATGCCATCTGGCATAGCAGACGCTGCTGGTCGGTGGTGAGTGAGAGTATGGCTTCTGGATAGTTCATAAGTAATGGATGGTGTGTGATGCGGGTTGTGGGTTGTATTCTCGGAGATTCAATCTCCGAGGGTGGAACCGTATTTGGGTTGGGCGATAATTGTTGGTAGCCATCCTCCCCCAAAGGAGGGCAGGGGGGCGTGCGGCTGTGGGTGATGGCTGTGGGGGCTGTTTGTTAATACACGAGAATGTAGCCGTAGCCCATGCATGTCTTGCACTTTGAGCCATGGTCGTTGCCGGTGCCACGGCAAGTGTGACAGGTGCGTTTGTTGTCGGTGATGTCATGACCCTCGACATACTTGTGGCCGGGCTTGACATCCTTCGGATCCTTGGATGTCGGTACGGCAGCGGGCTCATCTGGGTCTTCGTCGCCGTTGGGATTGGCGGGCTTTGGCTGCGATTGTATCTCCTCGATGGTTGGAGCGTCTTTGATGTTGACATGCCGGCGGTGGCGGTTCTCGGGCTTACAGGAAACACAGAGGACGCAGAGAAGACAGAGGGCGCAGAGACAGTGGAGTGTGCGGTATATGTATTTCATCGTGTTGTATATTTTGTTATCTGTTGATATTTTTAGGAAACACAGAGGACGCAGAGGAGACAGAGGGCGCAGAGACAGCGGAGTGTGCGTATATGTATTTCATCGTGTTCGATATTTGATGTCTTTTTATTTAATAAGTAATAATATAATCACTTTCATTTGCAAAGTTACGAATAATCTGTCAGTTAAGCAAATAAATTAATATTTCTTATATTTATTGTCTACTGTGTGTCACTGCTCAGGTATCCTTCTCCTAATGTAGCACAGAGACTCAGAGATTCATTGAGGACACAGAGAAATGTTTTATTTTAGGAGGATGCTTATCCCCTAAAACTTTGCGTCCTCTACGTTACTCCGTGTCTTTGTGCTGTATTCTCCGAGATAGCTGAGTAGTGTGCAGATGTAGCGTGTGAGTATCAATGATTCAGGTATAATAGCAAGAAAGGGCGGGCTCCCTGTTCGTGGAAGTCCGCCCTTTGGTGTTGGATTTATGCTTTAGCAAAGCGATATTACTTGCGCCACTTGCTTGCACCGATGTTGTTCTTGTAGATAGCAGAGTTGCGTACCTTATCGGTGTTCTTGTAGTAGAGGTTAACCATGCCCTCGCCCGACTTGCTGCCGTCGATACATGAGCACTCGTATGCACGGTACTGTGTGGTAGCGTCGAAGTCGTATGGTGGGTTAGGCTGCTCCATAAGCTCAGTAGCGGAGATGTCGTCAGCGACAACGAGGAGGTTAGCGGTCTTTGCTGCCTGGTCTGCCTCATCGGTGTACTTGAAGTATGACAGGAAGCCGTACTTCTTAGAGTTGAATGGCTCCTTGGTGAATACCTGTCCGGTAGAAGCGGTGAGGTTGTCGTTGGTAGAGTAGTTGTTGGCTACGTCAATCTCGATGAGGTTAGAGCCGTCGCCACCCTGTGCGCCACGGAGGTCGCCGCCGCAGAAGTTGAGCGGACGGTTGATATCTGACTCACGGCGTGTGAGGATGAAGAGGTTGTTCTTAACGGTGAACTTAGAGCCTCCAGGAACGTAGCGAATGCCGAAGAGTGCTGATGCACCAGAGCCTGGCTGGAAGTTTACGAAGGTGTTGTTCTCGAGAGTGATGTTGTAGCGAACGTCAGAGTCGAAGGTGAGCGACTCGTTGCCGTTGGTTACGAGTGAGCCCTTAGGCGAGTTGAACCATGTGTTGTTGCGGAAGACAACGTTCTCGAAGACGTTAGAGGCTGTCTGTGTGCCCTGACCGTGTATCCAGTTGTAGCCACCGCCCTTGTTGTCGTAGTGTCCGAGGTTGTACATCTCGCAGTCCTCGATGAGGATGCTGTGGAAGTTCTTCTGGTTAGAACCCTGTGTACGGATGAATCCACGCACGAGGCCATGGAACTCGCAGCCCTTGAGATGGAACTGATTGATGTTGACGCCCATACCGTTAGAGTACATGTTGGCGAGGTAGTTGCCTGTCCCTGTCACGCCAGAAGCCTCAGAGTTGACCTGCTTCTCACCGTATGTGAACGCTGTAGGACAGTCGAAGATGATATTCTCGAAGCAGAGTGTGTCAACGTCGATAGGAATTGTTGCGTTCTCACCTGACTGTGGCTGACGTCCGAACATGAAGTTTGTAGAGTTGGCAAAGCCAGCAGGACGCGAGAGACCACCGAGGCAGATTGTTGCCTTGCCCTTGCCGGCAGCGAGGTCCTCAGGGTTGGTAGCGATGGTGACACCCTTGTAGAGGCAGAGGTTTGTAGTGAAGACGTATGTCTTGCCGCCCTCGAGGTAGTATGTCTGGTTCTCAGCGAGAGTGACAGATGTCATATAGTCCTCAAGGATGCCGTCGAGGCGCATTGCCTGATACTTCTGGAAGATTTCAGGAGAGTAAGAGGTATTGCCGTTGCCATCGAGGATGGTGGTATCGCTGACAGCGTGTGTGATGAGGATAGGTGCGCCAGGGTTACCCTTTGTACGAGCAGAGAGTGTGTTGTAGGTCTTATCTACTGACCAAGGGATATCCTCACGGATTACGTCGATGTTATATACAGAGTTCTCATCGAGGCCGTCGATGTCAACATAGCCGCGCTCCCAGTCCTCGTCGGTGAGGGTGTAGTGAGTGTACTTGGCAGGCACCTGAGCGTTAGGAGATGAGAGTGAAGGCTCGATGCGGAGCCAGTCAACACGGAACTTGCCGTTCTCTGATGTGAAGCCGTGGTCCTCGAAGCCCTGCATATCGTCGGTAGAGTATCCGTCGGTAGAGCGGTTGAGGTTTACGCGGAAGCTGTGGTAGTCGATGTTTGACTTCTGGATGACAGAAGGCACAGTGTAGCGCTGTGATGTCTGCATCTGCAGATACTCAGCCCACTCACGTCCGTTGCCGTAGCCGTACCAGTTAGAGTTCTCCTTGCCCGAGGCAGGGTCAGCAAGCACCTGGATGGCGAAGCTGATGGTTGTCATATAGGTAAGGTGCTCAAGCTGCAGGAAGTCCTGATCCTGACCGTAGAGGATGGTATCGCCGAGGAGCTCGCCGTTAGCCTCTGTCTCTTCCCATGCTTCCTGGCCACCAGATACTTTGTTCTGGTTGGCCCACTTGATGCGATAGCCGTATGCTCCGTCGACAGTGTACCAGCGGAGCTGTGCGGTATTGAGGTTGATGATCTGGCAACGATACGGGTCGGTCTCGCCGGCACCTGTTGTCTCGTTCACACGGAACATTGTCATCTCAATACGGTTGAGGTCTTCTGACACGGTGTCATCGTCCTTACATGATGTAAAGACAGCGGCCGTCAACAGCATCATTGCAAATAAATATATCTTTTTCATATATGTGTTTACGTGTTCTTAGTGAGATTAATAACCGTAATAATTCTGGTATGCACCGCTTGAACGTGTGATAGCCTCACGTGGGATAGGGAGGAGGTAGCGCAGGACAGGGAGCTGTGACACGTTGTATGTGTTAGGCTCGATGTTGCGGAGCGTACCGTTGTCGTTGATGACAACGTTGTCAGCCTCGTCGTAGCGGATGTAGCCGTAGAGAGAGTAGCGTATTTCGTTCTTGATGACACCGTCGTTATCCCAAGAGAGGATGTTCTCGTTCCACTCCTTTGATGTAGAAGTGAGTGCCGAGTTGATCTCGCTCTGTGACTTTACGGTGTAGCCAAGCTCAAGGTTGTTGATGTATGTCTGTGGCAGAGCAGCAGGCTTAGACTTCTCAGCAACGTAGTAAACTACAGGGAGAGCCTTGCTGGTCTGTGGGAAGTAGCTCTGCACGCCAGGGTTGTCGATGTAGCACCAGTAGAGACGCTGTGGCATCTTACGAGAGTAGAACTCTGTCTGCTGCTGGTAGCGGTCGAAGTCGTGCTCCTCGATGAGGTCGGTGTATGAAGCACCACCGGCGATATCAGATGCTACGCCGAAGTAACGCATGAATGTCCAGTAAACCTCCTCAGCATACTTATTGTTACGCACGAGGTCCTTCCAACGCATGTTCTCGCCAGCGAACTCCTTGGCACGCTCGTCGAGGATGAGGTTGAGCATCTCGTCCTTTGATGCTGGCATGGTGGCAGCGTGTGCTGTGCTCTGGTAAGCACGTGCACGTACCTGGTTGACAGCGTCGAGTGCAGCCTGTGTAGGTCCGTCGAGCTCGTTCTCTGCCTCTGCGAACATCAGCAGTACGTCAGCATAGCGGAGGTATGGGTAGTTGATACCTGTCTTGGTAGATGTCTGTGAGCCGAGGCCTTCGTCGTTCCAGAGCTTCGACCACTTGTTGTTGTACCATGTGTAAGAGAATGATACAGAAGGGATGGTCTGGTATGTGTACTGCCATACGCCCTTGATGTATGAGCCACGCTGGTCGTCAGAGTCGAAGGTGTAAGGGTAGAAGTGGCTGACACCTACTGAACCGCCTGCCTCGCCCCAGTTGTGGTCGGTCTGGCTGTTGTTAGATGCGCACTTAGGACCCTGTAGGTAACCTATCTGTCCGTTAGCCTCCTTAGCGAATGGTATCTCCATCATTGGGTCGTCGAAGTCGGAGATGCCCTTGAAGTTACACTCGTCGATGAACACCTGTGGGAAGGTCTTCTTCAGAGAGAATGCGCCACCGTCGATAACCTTCTTTGCTGCATCGCGTGCATACTGGTAGAATGTCTGCCAGTTGGCTGGTGTATTGGTGCCGCTGATGAGGTTCTTGAACTGTGATGCTGTAGGACGGCTCATGAATCCGTATGATGTGGCGTCGCCGTCGTTGTGACGGAGTGAGTAGCCACCGGCATTGAGTGCGATGCGTGAGATGAGACCATAGCAAGACTCCTTTGAGAAGCGCTCGTTGGTGCCGAGGTCCTTGATAGACTGCATGTGGTCAGCCACGCTCCAGAGGTCCTGTACCATTGTCCAGCGGATATCGTCGCGGCTCTGCATAGCAGGGCTGAGGTCGTCAGACTCGATGGTAGGAATCATTGGTGCCGGCACATCGCCGAAGTATGTTGTCAGCTCGTTGTAGAACATAGCGCGGATGCACTTTGCCTCGCCGAGCATCTGCCATACCTCTGTAGAATCCTTTGACTCGAGGATATCGCCGTTCTCTACATTATAGATAAACACGTTGGCTGCGTCGATGCCAGAGTAGGCAGCATTCCAAGCGCTGTTGGCAGAGCTTGACGATGCGTCCTGGTCGAAGCGGCGTGGGTTGTTGGTACCACTGTTGGCAGAAGAGTATGTCTTGAAGTCTACATCGCTGTTGAGCATGAGTGTCTCGATATACATCTTGCCGAAGGCGTTATCTGCCATGACCTGGGTGTACAGACCGTTCAGTGCCGTGTTGATCTCAGTAGCATTACTGTATACATACTCAGTAGTGTACTTTGATGGAGCATCGACGTCAAGGAAGTCGTTGCAGGCAGTGAGCGCCATCACACCAAGTCCGCTGATGATAATATTTCTTATTTTCATAATTTCTTTTATTCTCAGTTAGAAGGGTTAGAATGTTAAGTTAACACCGAGAGAGAATGCGCGGTTACGTGGGTAACGGTTGTAGTCCATAGAAGGTGTCAGACCTGACTGGATGTCGACCTCAGGATCATAGCCAGAGTAGTTGGTGATGATGAAGAGGTTAGAGCCAGAAGCATATACACGGAGCTTGCTGATACCAATCTTCTTGGTGAGGTTCTTTGGCAGAGTGTAACCGATGGTGACGTCAGAGAGACGTACGAACGAGCCATTCTCTACGAAGTAAGAGTTGATGGTGTTGGTTACGAGGTCGCCAGGGTTCCAGAGTGTCTTGCCTTCGTTCATCTCAGGATATGTGATGTCGCCAGCGCCGTCGATGTAGTAGTTCTTGTACATACACTCGCGGTTGCCCTCTGTGAGGGTGTATGTCCAGCGGTTGTCACGTGTGAACTTAGAGAGCACGTTTGTGAACGATGTCTTGCGGTCGCCTGTTGCTGATGAGAGGGCGTAAGCAGTACCGTTGTAAACGTCGAAGCCAATCATGTATGTGAAGTTGGCGGTGAAGTCGAAGTCCTTATACTGTCCAGAGAGGCCGAAACCGCCCTGTACCTTAGGATTGGTGTTACCGATGATGGTGCGGTCGGCAGATGTGATCTGTCCGTCGCCGTCGAGGTCCTTGAACTTAATCTTGCCTGGCAGTGTAGGAACGCCAGAGTTGCTTGAGCCGAGGACGTCGGTAGATGTTGCCACGGTGCCCTTTCCAGGGAGGAGAGAGTAAGCCTCTGAGCCTTCCTTAGAGACAGCGAGGAAGTTCTGACCCTTATCGATGTTGAACTCATCCATTGTGTAGAGACCGTCGTAAACGTAGCCGTAGATGAGGCCGATCTCTGAACCTACCTTGTACTGGTAGTCATCCTTTGCGCTTGAGTAGAAGCGGCTGTTGTATGTTGTCAGAGTGCCGTCGGCAGAACCGAGCTCCTTGATGGTCATCTTGTTCTTACCGAGAGTGAAGTTGCCAGAGAGGACATAGTCCTTACCACGGAGGATATCGCCGTTGACGGTGAGCTCCCAACCGTTGTTGGTGAC
>R12__coassemble_805_pt1 | contig 11753 bp, 6 predicted proteins | sample R12__metabat2_high_PE_039 | metagenome-assembled genome bin R12 | reverse complement strand
TCCTTACTTGTCACTTCCTTACTTGATTATAAAAATAATTCTGCACACTTACTTAATATAAATATTTTCTAATATTTTCTTTGTGATTTATTCGCTCAGCCACAGCACATCATCTGCATGGCATAATAGTTATTACATCACCATTTAACATATAATCATCATATCCCTTGGAAGGCGATTACATTAAAATAAACAAGTCATTGCTGCCGTTGAGCTGGCTCTACGGCATAGGCGTGGGCTTCAGGAATATGCTCTTCGACATCGGCATACTGAAGAGCCGCAGCTTCACTATGCCTGTCATCTCTGTTGGTAATATCACCATCGGAGGCGCTGGCAAGACTCCTCATGTAGAGTATCTCATACGTCTGCTGAAGGACAAGGTCAAGGTGGCAGTCCTCAGTCGTGGATATAAGCGCAAGACAAAAGGCTATGTCCTTGCCGACAAGACAACGACGGCAACAGACATCGGCGATGAGCCTTACCAAATGTACAGCAAGTATGGCGATAAAGTATATGTCGCCGTCAATGCCGACAGATGCGAAGGCATAGACCGTCTGCGTCATGATGCTCCAACAAGCGATACTGATGTCATTCTCCTTGATGATGCCTATCAGCATAGGTATGTCAAACCGGGAGTGAACATCCTGCTCGTTGACTATCACCGTCTTATCATCTACGATAAGCTGTTGCCGGCAGGACGCCTGCGCGAACCGCTGAAGGGTAAGGAGCGTGCATCGATAGTCATCGTAACAAAGTGCCCGAAGGACCTTACACCAATGGGATTCCGCGTCATAACAAAGGCAATGGCTCTGCGGCCATATCAGCATCTGTACTTCACAACGCTAAACTATGGCAACCTCAAACCTATCTTCGCCAAGACACCGGATAAGGCGATGTCAGAGATAACGCCGGAGCATAATGTTCTCGTTCTCACAGGTATAGCATCACCCGAGCATCTACTTGAGGATTTGAAGGCATACACCGAGCATCTCACACCGCTGTCCTATCGCGATCATCATCGCTTCACACTGAAGGATGCGGATAAGATAAACAATCTCTTCGACGTCATACCAGAGCCACGCATCATCATCAGCACAGAGAAAGATGCCGCACGCCTAGTGGAACTCGATGGCCTTAGCAATGTCGTCCGCGACAATCTGTACGCCTTGCCTGTGGAGATATCATTCATGCTCAATCAGGGCGAGGAATTCGACGAGGAGATTATCAGCGAGATACAGAAGAACTCAAAGAACTCCATCCTCTCTAAGCGCAAAGACTCTGAGCAAGAGAAGGCTGCAGCGTCAAAGCATAAGATAATATTCAAGAATTAGTATGGTGGGCAGACATTATGCTTCACCATTAAAACATTGGGATATACTTGTTTGCCGAGGTGAATCAGTATAAAATATCAATAAAGAAAAAAAATATAACTCATAACTTATTTTTCTTTATTTTTATCTATTGATATTTAAACAAAGCCGACAAGTTGTTAACACGTATATAAGCCACATTAAAAAAAGAAATATGGAAATAAAAGAACTCGGAGAGTTCGGACTCATCGAACGTCTCACAAAAGATATGCCGGCACATAACTCTACCACGCTGAAGGGTGTGGGCGACGACTGTGCCATCATCGATGCCGGCAACGGCATGGTGACTCTCGTCACTACGGATATGCTCATGGAGGGTGTACACTTCGACCTCACATATATCTCTATGAAGCACCTTGGCTATAAGTCTGCCATGGTGAATATCTCTGATGTCTTCGCCATGAACGGTGTGCCACAGCAGATAACTGTCTCTCTCGCACTCTCGAAGCGCTTCTGCGTAGAAGATATCGAGGATTTCTATGAGGGTTTGCGCCTTGCATGCGACAAGTGGAACGTCGATATCGTCGGCGGTGATACGACATCGTCGATGACAGGCTTCGCCATCAGCATCACATGCATCGGTCGCGCTCAGAAAGAAAATGTGGTAAGACGCTCTGGAGCTCATGACACAGACCTTATATGTGTCTCCGGAGACCTCGGAGCTGCATACATGGGTTTGCAACTCCTTGAGCGTGAGAAGGCTGTATATTATCAGCAGATACGTGACATCCAGAAGAAATATGCTGATAAAGCGGTGCAGCGGCAGAAGATAGAGAGCCTCTCCTTCGACCCTGACTTCTCCGGCCGCGAGTATCTCCTTGAGCGACAGCTGAAGCCCGAGGCCCGTGGCGATGTCCTTGAGCAGTTGCGCAAGTACGGCATACGTCCTACGTCGATGATAGATATCTCCGACGGACTGTCATCTGAGCTGATGCATATCTGCAAGCAGAGTGGGGTAGGGTGCCGCATCTTCGAGAAGAATATCCCTATCGACTATCAGGTGGCTGTCACGGCAGAGGAGTTCAATATGAATCTCACTACCTGTGCTCTCAACGGTGGCGAGGATTATGAGCTACTCTTCACCGTTCCTATCGGCGATCTCTCCAAGATAGAGGCTCTCGAGGGCGTGAAGATGATAGGACATATCACCAAGCCGGAATATGGCAAGGTGCTCGTCACCAGAGACGGCAACGAGTTTGAACTGAAGGCACAGGGCTGGAATCCGCTGAGCAAGAAAGAATAACGGGCTTCTCGCAATGTTATTGAGCAAACTGAAAGAAATTATCCAGAAATTAATCAGAAATTATTAAGGTCAGAATAATCTCTGAATAAGGAATTTCTGAATAATTAATGATTATAATTTCTGAATAATTTCTGATTAATTTCTTTCAGTTTAATTGCATGCTTGCTTTGTTGACGTGGATTATCGCTCATAATCTACGAAGCGAAAGTCCTGGGCATGGCGCTCATCCTTAGTGTGACCCTCATGCCATACCTCGTGCCACTCGCTGTAATCTGGAAAGAACGCGTCGGCAGCAGCAGGGGTATCGGCTATCTCGGTGAGACACAGACGGTCGGCAAGCGGCAGAGCCTGCTCATACACCGACGATCCTCCGATGATGTAGATATCCTCATCCTGTGAGCAATGCTGCAGCGCCACCTCGAGTGATGGATATACATCACATCCCGGCAGTTCTGTCACGTTGCGGCTGAGCACGATGTTACGACGGTTAGGCAACGCACCCTTCGGCAACGACTCAAAGGTGCGACGACCCATGATGATGGTATGGCCGGTGGTAAGCTGCTTGAAGCGTTTCAGGTCTGACGGCAGCCAGTAGAGCAGTTTGTTCTCGTAGCCTATGGCACGGTTCTCGGCCACGGCAGCAATAATGTTTATGCGCATAGTGTTATAAGTTTGTTTTGTGATGCTTCGCGTGTATAGGTTGTTTATGATTGCAAAGTTAATGATAAATTTCGTAATAATGGCAAAAGACAATGCTTATTTGAAGTTTTTTATTACTTTGACAGCTATATAATATATATAATAAGGTATAAGAAAGCTCAGTATAATAGATTAAATAAGGTTTAAGAAATAGTAGATGAAAAGATTAGTAATTCTGTTGGCATGTCTCATGACGATAGCACTTGGAGCAGATGCTTCTAAGGCAGTAAGCACACCATTCGCTCATACCCAGCCGGATGGCACCACTCTCATGGTACGTCTCATGGGCGACGAGCATCTCTCGTGGTATCAGACAATGGACGGTGTGCTCCTTGAGTGTGTCGACAAAGATTTCTTCGTTGCAAAGGTAGAGGCTGACGGTACGCTGAGCAGCACAGGCACGTTGGCTCATAATCTCGATAGCCGCAGCGCTGACGAGCAGACACTTTGCCTGTCACAGGATAAGGAGCTGTTCTTCAGCGATCAGACAGCCAGCGCCAAGGCCCGCCGCAAGGCCATTAGTGGATATCCAAGCTCCACCTACTGCCCACACGCTGGCACAATACACATCCCGGTAATCCTGATGCAGTATCCTGATAAGCCATTCGTCCTCACAAATGATGATTTCGAGACTTATTTCCATGGCACAGATCGTCAGCCATACTCTTCAGAGACACGATTCCTGGGCTATAGCTCTGTACATGAGTACTTCAAGGATGCCAGCTTCGGACAGTTTGACGTGCAGTTTGACGTCTATGGCCCTTACACCACGGCACAGAAGCATGACTATTACGGCAATTCGTCAAACTCCAGCGGTTCACGAATGATGACGGAGGCTATTAAAGCGGCTGACGGAGATATTGATTTCTCACAGTATGATTCTAACAACGATGGCTATGTCGATCTGACTTATATCTTCTATTCTGGTTGCGGAGCAAATATTGGCGGTGACAACAGCAATATCTGGCCAAAATGCAGTTACGCACAGAATATCAGCACGCAGGATAGTAAGAAAATACGGGTCATCGGTCTGTCTAACGAGCTTGTCGTTGAGAATTATACCCAAGCAGACGGTACGGTTGTCCCGCTGCGTGCCGGCATCGGAGTGTTCTGCCATGAGCTGAGCCATGGCCTCGGCCTCCCGGATCTATACCATGACTTCAAGGACAGCAGCAAACAAAACAACTGCGGCCCGGAGATGTGGGATCTCATGGACGGCGGAGAGAATCTCTTCAATGGCATGTGGCCTACGCACTATGCGGCATGGGAGCGTGACATCATGGGATGGATGGATCTTGACGTCCTCTCTGAACCACAGGATGTTACGGTCTATCCGCTCAATGATAGCGAAGGACGTGGCAAGGCCTATCGCATCAATAATCCTGAGGATACGAAAGAATATTATGTCGTTGAGAATATCCTTGCTGACGAATGGCATAGCTATCTCAAAGCCCGAATGGGCACAGGACTCATCATCACCCACGTCAACGATATCAGCACCAAGGGTATGACGCCAAACGCCACTTACGGACATCCTAACCTCACCATCCTTCCTGCCGATGACCTTATTCTTTCCTACTATCTTGTCGGCGATTCTGTGGAATATAAAGACTCCGTACAGGAAATAACAAGCGCCATGTACTATGAAGACTTGAAGGGTGACCCATACCCTGGCCCGAATAACGTCACGTCGCTATCGATGTATAAGAACTACAGCGGCTCTGCAGATATGATGGAGCAATATCCCATCACAGATATCACCGCTAACGACGATGGCAGCATATCGTTCAAGTTCATGGGTGGTGGAAAGTCAACAGGCATTACAGCCGTCAATGTCCAAAACTCAGACAATAAGATTTACACTCCAGACGGACGATGCCTTGGCACCGACTCCTCTGCCCTCAGCCACGGCATATACATCCGCGGAGGAAAGAAATTCGTGAAGTAAACAGATTGTGTGGGTTCAAAGAAAGGGAAGGTAACTCATAAGACGAATCGTAATAAATAAAGGCAATTATATACATTTAGGCAGATGCGCCTCCGAGGAAGGGGAGGTTTAAATATCCGACCGAAATAGTACCTTTAGGTAAATAGATAAAAATAAAGAAAAATAAAGGATAATCAAAATATTTTTATCTATTGATGTTTTATTCTCACCAACATATGCCAAACGGAATATAGTTGCCTAAATATATGAGCCATAGCCCTATACCATTTAATTCGCAAGCATAAACAAACAGAATCTCCTGATGAGAAGACTCTTAGCAATAATACTTGCAGCGACACTCTCGCTGACGCTCTCTGCCACCGACTATAACTCTCTGTGGAAGAAAGCCAACAAGCAGCTCAATGACGACATGCCGCGAAAGGCATTGTCCATACTATCAACCATCATCACCTCTGCCGAGAAGGAGCATGACTACGGACAGCTCCTTGCCGGACAGATGATGTATGCACGTGTGGAAGCAGAGGTGACACCCGATTCTATCATTCCTGCCATGTCTAGGCTAATACGTCAGGCAGCAGAGGCAGATCAGCGTGCACAGCAGTCATCTGCTACTAACGGCGAGAAGACTCTCGCTGCAATTTACTGTGCCATACTCGCACATACCTACAACATCTATCGCGCCACCGCTGCCGACACGCTCCTCATCAACAGCACGCTCGTCTCTTCCAACAAGCAAGACAACCCTCGGGAGGCTCTCTACGATTGTGCGCTGCGATACCCCGACATCCTTGCCGCACAGCAATATAAGCAATACAGCAAGCTCATCATCGGCTATACCGACGACAAACTGTACAATAACGACCTGCTCAGCGTCATAGGTCACGATGCCAAGCGCTATGCATTCCTGCGTGACTACTATGACAAGCATGGCAATCGCCGTGCTGCCTGTTATGAGGCTGTCAATCAGGCAAAGGCAATCTATTTCAGCAACGATGACATCAAGATCATCAAGCTACGCCGCCATTGCGATGATGCAATAGCAAAATACAAGGATCTGCCTGAGGGCGCCATCCTCGTATATAGATATTATAATGACATAATGGACAACGATGACGATATCTCTGATGCCACACGCTACACCTATCTCCTTCAGCAGATAGCACATTATGAGCCAATATGCAAGGCTGCCAGTTGCGATGACTATTTGGATGGCCTGCGACACGCGCTTAGTGCGCTCACGCGTCCGCAGTTCAAGGTTGATGTCAACCGTGATGTCGTGCTCTCCGGCATACGCAATGTCAATAATATAAAGGTGGAGTTCTTTGCCTTGGATGCTGACGGCCGCAACACTCTCAATCCCTCAAACGAGAAAGACCTCAAGAAACTCCTTGATATGCGCAAGAGCAAGGATGCCGCCTTCACCATCCTGCGCAACTACTCCGCACCCGTCTATCTCATGCATGCCGATACCATCGCCATGCCACGACTGCAGACAGGCATGTATCTCGTACATGCCAATGGTGCTGAGCAAGATGCCTACAGCATGCTCTCCATCACCGATCTCACACTCCTCTCACAGCCGCAGCCCGACAATACCACACGCCTCGCCGTACTCTCGTCAAAGACCGGACGCCCGGTGCCCTACGCTACTGTCGTCATCACCAAAGAGGAGTATGGCGGCAAAGTGAAGAAGACGAAAGAGCTTGTCACAGAACAGAATGGCGAGACCATCTTCAAGAACTCCTTGTTCGAGCCGACACACATCTATCTGTATACCGGTGGCAACAAAGACAGCAAGACATGGCTCCGTCAGCAGGGCAAGTCGGAGGATACTGCCTTTGAGAAGCAGCGCTTCTACACCAGCGAGTTCCGTGTCTATGAATCGAAGTACGATACCGACCATATAGCACTCTTCACCGACCGCACCATCTACCGTCCTGGCCAGACGCTGCGTGGCTCCATCGTTGTCTATAACTCCAATGATGAGGATGCCATCACCGTCAAGCATTCAAAGAAGGTCACCGTCGTCATTCGCAATGTCGAGGAGGAAAAAGATGTGTTCAATAAGACATACACCACCGATAGCCATGGCAATGCGGCCTTCGAGTGTGAGCTGCCGGCTACGAGCAAGAACGGAATGTATCTCATCACATGCACCGCAGCCAATAGTGGCATGACCACAACCTCTGTCCGCATAGAAGACTACAAACGGCCGACATATCAGATAACACTCCAAGACTCACGGCATTACGACAAGACCTTCGAGCTGACATACCCGAAAGATAATGTCCGCAACGATACCACCGTCACGGTGCGCTTCCAGGCAAAGACCTATTCGCAGCTGCCCGTGCAGGGTGCCAAGGTCAGCTATACCGTCAAGCGTAACAATCGTTTTTATGGCTGGTATGCCAGCAGCCATGACCGTCTTATCGCTGCTGCCGACGATGCTGCCACCGACCGCAAGGGCAACATCGATATCACTTTCCCGCTGACACTCCCTGAGGAGGCACATGGCACGTACACCTTCTGCGTACATGTCACCGTCACCGACAAGACTGGTGAGACACATGAGGAGGAGATGTCGCTCAATGTCAAGCGCACCATCATCAATCCCGCCACCTCTGTTGCATCTACATCAACAAACAAGGGCGGCAAGGGCAAAACCTCTGGCAAGAATAACGGCAAAACATCAACAAAGAACAACGGCAAGGGCGCCACAGCCAAAGCACCTGTCGTACGTCTGAAGAACGAAAGCTCATTCTCTGTCAGCCGTGAGACATTCCCGGCCGATGGCGGTAAGGTGGCATTCACCATGAGTCGCCGCAAGCCTACCGTCCGTACTGCCGATATGGTCACCACGCCTGCACATGCCGTATATACCATCTATGCCGGCAAGAAAATCATCGAGCAAGGCACGGTGGATTTCGATACCGTGCATATCCGCGAGTTCTCTTATCTGAAGAAGTACGGCGAAGGCCTCACACTAACTTACGCATGGGTGATGGATGGCGAGACACACTCTTACTCTACTACCATCCGCAAGCCACGCCCCGAGATGAACCTCAAGGCCACATGGCAGACATTCCGCGACCGTACACTCCCTGGCTCTCGTGAGACATGGACGCTGCACGTCACAGCTCCTGACGGCAAGACACCGGTATCGTCGGCAACACTCCTTGCCACGCTCTACGACCAGAGCCTTGATGCCATTGCCGGTGCTCCTGACTACAAGCATAATGTCCTGCACAACAGCTATTCGCTCAACAATCCTTGGAAGAAACGCGAGAGCGACCGGCAGACGCATCTTAACATCTATAAGCCTGTGGGCAGTCCTTCGTTACGCACATTTAACTTCGCAAAATTTGACGATCGCATACTACCTTACCGCTCATACTATCCCCGATATGTCAACATTAAAGGCTCAAGCAGAGTGTTTGATATCGTTGAATCTCGTCCGATGATGGCCAAGAGCCTCACCATAGGCAGTGCAGATGTCAAGGGCAATGACGAAGACGGTGGCGTGTTATTGAGCAACGTAGAAGAGGTGGCCGCCACAGCCGCACCGAATGATGGGGCCGACAAGATGGTTGCCAAGATGGCCGCTAATAGTATGACGGCCAATGGTGCTGCCGACGAAGACTCTCCGAAGAAGGCACGCCTCAACCTCTCGGGCATGGTACGCTCCAACTTCTCAGAGACCGCGTTCTTCACACCGGCACAGCAGATGCCGTCGCTCACCACCGACTATCGTGGCAATGTCAATATCACCTTCACACTCCCTGAGGCCATGACGACATGGCATTTCTGTGCCTTCGTACATGACGACCACATGCGCACAGTCACCATTGATACCACCTGTGTGGCAAGCAAGCAGATTATCGTCAAGCCTAATGTGCCACGATTCCTGCGTGAGGGAGACACGACGACCTTTGAGACAACCGTCAGCAACACCACGCAGAAACCTCTCAAGGGCGACCTCATCATGCAGCTTGTGCTGCCAGGCTCCGACAGCGTACTGTGGCAGAAGACCACCGCTATCGATATACCGGCAGAAGAGTCCACCGCTGTGGCATGCACCACACCAACCATTGACGCAAACTGCCTTTACTCCCTCCCTACAGGGAGGGCAGGGGAGAGTCTTTTCCTCCGCATCGTAGCCCGTGCTACTGATGGCACGAGCGATGGCGAGCAGCACATCATCCCGATCCTGCCGGCCACAGAAGATGTCACCACGACATTAGCCATCACACAGCATCAGGCAGGCACGCTGTCACGAGACCTCTCCGCTATACTGCTTAAGAACTCCACCGACCGCCGACTCACCGTCACCTACACACCACGGGCAGTGGATATGCTCCTCGATGCCATTCCGTCGATTGTCAAGCCCGACCACCGTGATGCCCTCTCCCTCGCTACGGCTGTCTATGTCGGCAATATGTTCCGCAGCCATTGCTCTGACAGCATCCTCAGCGTGTGTGCCAAAGAGCTGAAGGCTCTGCAGCTCACCGACGGACAGTGGAGCTGGTGGCGTGGCATGCAAGGCTCTGTCTATATGACCACCGCCATCGCCAAGCTCCTCGCACGCCTTAACTACCATGGCTTCGCTACTGCCGAGACCGACCGTATGCTCTCGCTCGCCATGCCTGTCCTCCTCCGTGAGATGCGCCATGAGGCGAAGCTCCTGCGTGAGTATCAGAAGAAAGACAAGAAGGCCGTCATTCATCCGTCGGAGCTTGTCACTAATATCCTCTATATCAATGCTATATTGCGCTACAACCCAGACAACATCGGGAAGGGCGGCATACGTGGCATAACGAAGAACGACACTAAGGACATCAAGTATCTCATCGGACTGCTGGAGAAGGTTCCTTGCGAATACACCATCTATGGCAAGGCACATGCTGCTGCCATACTCGCACTCTACGGCAAGGACAAGAAGGCCCGTCAGTTCGTTGAGAGCATGAAGGAGTATAGCGTATGCACAGAGGAGGCAGGCCGCTACTATGACTCTCCGCGTGCCTTGTATTCATGGTGTAACTACCGCATTCCTACCGAGGTGGCTGCCATAGAGGCTCTGCGCATAGCCGCTCCGGAGGACAACACCACCATCGATGAGATGCAGCGCTGGCTGTTGCATGAGAAGCGCACGCAGCAGTGGGACAGCTCCGTTGCCACTGCCGATGCCATCTATGCCTTCGTCCTTGACAACAAGCAGGTAAGCCAACGTGCCGATGCCTCTGCTGCAGCCATCACACTCAATGGCAAACCTCTTGAATTGGCAGCTATGACAACCACCGCGACGAACTCTTCTGTCAAGACAGCAGCTACCGCGACGAACTCAGTCAAGACAGCTGCCACGACTATAGCTGATGCCGAGCAGCACGCCATGCTGACTATCAACAAGCGCAACGGTGGAACATCATGGGCAGCTGTAACACTCACACAGCATGCACCGCTATCGTCTGTCAAGACTCATGGCACAGGGCTCTCCGTCACACGCAGCATAGTAGGCAACGACCATCCGCAGGTAGGCGATAAAGTCACCGTGCGCCTCACCATACAGGCTGACCGTGACTACGATTTCGTGGAGGTCACAGACAACCGTGCCGCATGTCTTGAGCCTGTCGATATCATCAGCGGATATCATGCCGCCATCACCGGAGGCACGGCACGCAACTCTTACAGCGGATACTACCGTGAGATGCGCGACAACCATACCACCTGCTATTTTGATCATCTCGCCAAGGGCACACACGTCATAGATGCAGAATACTACATCGACCGATGCGGCTCTTACCAACAAGGCACGGCTACCGTCCGCTGCACATACGCACCGGAATCCTCTGCCGTCCTTGCCCCTACGGCGTTAAATATTAATCCACTTTAGATTGTGGGTTAAACGGTTATTAGGGTTAAGTAAGTGTACAGAATTATTTTTATAATCAAGTAAGGAAGTGACAAGTAAGGAAGTGACAAGTGAAAAGTGCTGACGCACTATCCCCATTTGTACATAAACTTGACAACTTACAACGTCTTTACTTGTAGCTACCTTACTTTACGTTTAATAAAATTAATTTTGAGTGATTACTTATTAGGGTTAATATTGGTAATCATAACTCTTAACTCTTAATTCATAACTCTTAACTCTTAACTCTTAACTCTTAATTCTTAACTCAATAGTTACATGAAATTTGAAGAATTAGATCTCTCTGACAACATCCTTGATGCACTCTACGACATGCGTTTCGACGAGTGTACACCAATACAGGCAGCCACCATACCACCCATACTCGACGGACATGACGTCATGGGCATAGCACAGACAGGCACAGGCAAGACCGCAGCATATCTGCTGCCGGTGCTCTCGCTGCTCGACGACTATCCCAACGACTTCCCACAGGATGCCATCAACTGCGTCATAATGTCGCCGACACGTGAGCTACGGAGATGGCAAGGACGAAGGCGGTGGGGTAGAACGACGGGATATCGTTGA